>ENA-UERG01000191-UERG01000191.1-human-gut-metagenome-genome-assembly--contig:-NODE-191-length-59272-cov-10.422096_pt1 | contig 59272 bp, 56 predicted proteins | sample MGYA00242954_ERZ507954 | MGnify/ENA primary metagenome ERZ507954 (study PRJEB26167, sample SAMN06115478) | human gut metagenome | host: Homo sapiens | place: China:Sichuan | collected 2015-01-21...
CACGACACGCAGTGTCGGGCATGGTCTTTTGAGACGAGCACGACACGCAGTGTCGGGCATGGTCTTTTGAGACGAGCCCGACACGCAGTGTCGGGCATGGTCTCTTCAGGGAGCGGGGCCCCCGAAAAGTACCATCCGCTGCGCAAGCGCTGCGGATGACAAGCCCGACTTGTCCTCCGCAGCCTCGGCGAAGGAGGAAGGGTGGCAACTGTTTGGGGAACATCAGGAGAAAGCATGATGAGAAGACATTTCACTCTGGTCGAATTATTGGTCGTGATTGCGATCATCGCGATTCTGGCGGGGATGCTGATGCCCGCGCTGGGGCGCGCCCGTTCCGCCGGGAGGAATACCGCCTGCATCAACAATGAGAAGCAGATCGGTGTTGCCATGGCGTTCTACGCCGACGACTATAACGACTATCAGATTCCGGGACGTTTTCTTTATACTCCCGCCACCGGGGGATGGGGCAACTGGACGAACGTGCTGGACCGGCTTTATACGCACAATCCGAAACTGTTCCGCTGCCCCGAGGAGCCGCAGTTCGCCTGGGATGAAAAGAACAACAAGGACGGCAAGGACACGAGTTACGGCATCGCCATCTGCACCTGGGGGTATGAGCCTTATACGAATCTCTCCGGCTGCAACTCCCAGGTCGGCAACGCGGTGAAGCGCGGCACGGTCCTGCAGGCCATGGCGAACTATCCGGGTTCGAATCCGTATGTGTTCGGGGACAGCGTGCCGAAAATGGTCAACGCCAACGGCGGCTGCCATCTCTGGACGCTCTCCGGCAATGTGGCGACGCAGTTCTGGTATCCGGCGCGCGGACCGGCCACTTACAGCTGGGGAATTCATGCGCTGCGCCACCCGAACCGCAGCGGAAACTTCGGATTTGTGGACGGCAGCGTCCGCACGCTGCGGTACGAGGATCTCGCCGGGAACCGGAACGTCTACGCGTCGCCCTATCAGGTCATGAGCGGCAAGGTGCTTTCCGGCTGGGCCTCGTTCTGAGCGGTACGGGAGAAAATCGCCATGTGGCTTTATCTGATTGTCAGTCTGACGGCGTTCGCCGGATTCCTGATCGGCCGCCGCAGCGAAAGGCCGGCCGGCCGGATCGCCGCCGGCGTCTGCTTCGCCGTGCTTCTGCTCAGCACCGTTTTCGGGCTCATGCGTTCCGAAGACCGCGATTTCGCCGCCAGGGAACGCGATTACTACGCTTCGCAGGCCGCCAGGATCGGGGTGGCACTCAAGGAGCGCAACGCTTCCGGACGGGTTACGCTCCTGGTTTTCGAGGAACTGAAGGAGACGGAAGAGGTCGAGGAGTTCCGGCGCGTTCTGGCCCGGTTCGGGGAGTGCGGCGATATTGCGATCCGCACCGTTGCGCTGGCTCATCCCGCGGCGCTTACCGGGGCCGGCCGGCTTGATGCCGGCGAGTTTCGCCGTGTGCTGGAGGAGGCGGCGGATGACGCAGTCGTTTCGCTGGTCGGATTGCCCCGGGACCTTCGGGGCGTTCGCGAACTCCGGCGCGGCCGGGCGGAACGCATGCCGCTGATCGCGGTCTGCGATGACCCGGTTCCCCCGCGGGTGCTGAAGGAGAATCTGATCGATGCGGCGGTTCTGCCGAAGCGGAACGCATTTTTCAGCACCGAGCCGGTTTCCGATTATCTGAAAGCATTCGACGAACGTTATTATTATGCAAAGGCTTATTAAGATCAAATGAATTGCAGAACCGAAATCATCTGTTTGCTTCTGGCCGTCGTCTGGGCAGCCGTCAATCTCTCCGCCGCTTCCCTGGCGGAACTGCCGGTCGGCAGCGTCATCGCCTGCGAAGGCAGTTACGGGGACCATATTCAGGGAATGGCCACCGACGGGGAGGCGATCTACTGGTCGTTTGCATCGACGCTGGTCAAGACGGACCTGAACGGGAAAGTGTTGAAGAGCGTCCCGGTCCCATACCATTGCGGCGATCCGTGCTGGGCGGACGGGGCGCTCTATGTCCCGTACGGCGGCGGCTCGTGGAACCGGGAGATCGGGGATGCGGAGTCGCGCAATTTCATCCGCGTTTACAATGCGGAGCTTGAGCTGACCGGCGAACACCATGTGCCGGAAGTCGTGTACGGCGCGGGCTGCATTGAATTCCGCAGCGGGAAGTTCTATGTCGGCGGCGGATTGCCGGACGGGAAGGGGGAGAATTACATTTACGAATACGATGCGAAGTTCCGCTTCGTAAAGCGGCATGTGATCCCGGTGTCGTCGCATCTCGGGGTGCAGACGATCAAATACGCGGCCGGCTCGTTCTGGCTCGGCTGCTACGGGAAACCGAATTTCTGCATCCGGACCGACGAGCAGTTCCGGATCAGGGAACGTTACGACTACGCCACCACGGTGGGAGTGATTCCGCTGGGCGGCACGGCAGACCGGGTGAAACTGCTGGTCGCCTGGCATATTTTCGATCCGCAGGCGAAGGGGAACCGGGCCAGGGCGGTCGTGCTGGAAGTGACGGACGGAGTGTTCCGGAAAAAATGACGGAACGGCGGAGCCGCCGCCGTCAAAGTCTGGTTTTGTCGCGGAGCTGCGAAATCGCTTCGACGGTTTCGAGGAAGCGGACCGAGGGGAGGGGACCGAAACAGTCGGTTTCCTCGTGTGTGCCGTCAATGCGGAAGAACATGTCCTCCGCGCCTTCGAACATCTCGATCCGCTTGAGTCCGTGGTCGGTCAGCGAGTAGGCTCCGGCTTCCGGGAAACCCTGCACGAGATCGTCCTTGCTGATGATGTCCATCGCCGCTTCGCGCTCGTCCCAGAAATAGACCTGAATCCGTTCGGCCACGCCGTCCTTGTATTCGGCCGCCGTGACCAGGACGGCCTCCTTCTTCATCAGTTCTTCGGCTTTCTGCGTCAGCTCCTTGACTCCCGGCATCGCTGTAACCTCCCGTTCCGCTGTTTTTACCGTATTCTGATAGTATAATTCCGGTCCGCGCCGAAAGCAATGTTATTTTTCCGGAAAAATTGAAAAATCCCGCTTGCAATTTCCTAAAGCAGATTTATATTAGGTCTAGATAAAAAAATATCGATGTTTAAATATCGATATTAAGATATCAAAACTCGACAATGAAGTTTCCACGAGGATGGGAGGAACTGATCATGGCTGACAAGAAGAAAGAAGTGTTGGATCCCGAGCAGGCAAAGCTTCGGGAGGAGCAGGACCGCGAGATGCTCAATGCGCTGATCGCCCGCGTCAAGGCCGCGCAGGTCAGGTACGCGGAGTACACGCAGGAACAGGTCGACAGGATTTTCGCAGCGGCGGCGCTTGCCGCGAACAATGCGCGGATTCCGCTGGCGCAGATGGCGGTCGCCGAATCCGGCATGGGCGTGGTGGAAGACAAAGTGATCAAGAATCACTTCGCCTCCGAGTACATCTACAATAAATACCGCGACATGAAAACCTGCGGCGTCATCGAGGAAAACGAGGCGATGGGCATCGCGAAGGTCGCGGAGCCGGTCGGCGTCATCGCCGGCATCGTTCCGACCACGAACCCGACCTCGACCGCGATCTTCAAGTCGCTGCTGGCGCTGAAGACCCGCAACGGCATCATTTTCAGCCCGCACCCGCGTGCCAAGAAGAGCACCATCGAGGCGGCCCGCATCGTGCTCGAGGCGGCCGTCAAGGCCGGTGCTCCGGAGGATATCATCGGCTGGATCGAGAATCCGACCGTTGCGCTCTCCGGCCACCTGATGAGCCATCCGGACATCAGCCTGATTCTCGCCACCGGCGGCCCCGGCATGGTCAAAGCGGCTTATTCGAGCGGCACTCCGGCGGTCGGCGTCGGCCCCGGCAACACCCCGGTCGTCATGGGTGAAACCTGCGACATCAAGATGGCTGTGAGCTCGGTCCTGCAGAGCAAGACCTTCGACAACGGCATGATCTGCGCCTCCGAGCAGTCGGTGACGGCGGTCGCGTCGATCTATGACGCGGTCAAGAAGGAGTTTGCCTACCGCGGCGCCCACATCCTCACCAGGGCAGAGGCGGAGAAGGTCGGCAACGTGATCCAGATCGACGGCAAGCTCAACCCGAAAATCGTCGGCCAGAGCGCCTACAGGATCGCCGAGATGGCCGGCGTCACCGTCCCCTCCGACACGAAGGTCCTGATTGCGGAGACTGACGGCGTCGGCCCGGATTACCCGTTCAGCCGCGAAAAGCTCTCCCCGGTGCTCGCCCTCTACAAGGCGAAGGACTTCGAGGCCGCCGTCGAGAATGCGAAGAAGCTGCTTGAGTACGGCGGGCTCGGCCATACCAGCGTGCTCTACACGAATTCCCAGAATTTCGACCGCGCGAAATATTACGGGCATGTCATGATGTCCTCGCGCACACTGGTCAACATGCCCTCCAGCCAGGGCGCGATCGGCGACATCTACAACTTCGCGCTGAATCCGTCGCTGACCCTCGGCTGCGGCAGCTGGGGCGGCAATTCGGTCAGCGAGAACGTCACGCCGGAACAGCTGCTGAACATCAAAACGATTGCGAAACGGAGAGAGAATATGCTGTGGGTCCGCATTCCGGAGAAGGTCTACTTCAAATACGGCTGTTTGCCGGTCGCGCTCGGCGACCTCGAGGGGCGCAAGCGCGCATTCATCGTGACGGACAAGTTCCTCTACTCGACCGGCATCCTCGCCGATCTGCTGCACAAGCTCGATTCGATGGGCATTGCGACCGAGGTGTTCGCGGATGTCGAGCCCGACCCGACCATTCAGCTGGCCCGCAAGGGGCTTGAGCGGATCAACTCGTTCCAGCCCGACGCGATCATCGCGGTCGGCGGCGGCAGCCCGATTGACGCGGCCAAGATCATGTGGCTCATGTATGAGCTGCCGGAGATCAGCTTCGAGGATGTCGCGATGCGGTTCATGGATATCCGCAAGCGCATCGTGAAGCTGCCGGAGCTCGGCAAGAAGGCGACGATGGTCGCGATCCCGACCACTTCCGGCACCGGTTCGGAAGTCACGCCGTTCGCGGTCATCACCGATGCCGACACCGGCAACAAGTACCCGCTCGCGGATTATGCGCTGACTCCGAAAATGGCGATCATCGATACGCAGCTCGTCATGAAGATGCCGAAGCGGCTGACCGCGTACAGCGGCATCGACGCCCTGACCCACGCCCTTGAGGCGCGCGTCTCGGTCATGGCCAGCGACTATACGAACTCCCTTGCGAACGAAGCGGCCAAGCTCGTCTTCGAATACCTGCCGCGCTGCTTCAACAACGGCGCGATGGATGAGGAGGCGCGCGAGCATATGCACAACGCCTCGACCATGGCCGGCATGGCGTTCGCGAACGCGTTCCTCGGCGTCTGCCACTCGATGGCGCACAAGCTCGGCGGCATGTACCACATTCCGCACGGCCTTGCGAACGCGATGCTGATCTGCGAGGTGATCCGCTTCAATGCGACCGACGTTCCGACCAAGCAGGGGACCTTCCCGCAGTACAAGTATCCGAATGCGAAGGCCGCTTATGCGAATATCGCGACCTACTGCGGCTTCGGCGGCAGGTCCGACGACGAGAAGGTCGAAAAGCTGATCGCCGCGATCGAGAAGCTGAAGGCCGAGCTCGAAATTCCGAAGAGCATCAAGGAGTACGGCATCGACGAGGCGACCTTCCTCGCGCAGCTCGACGAACTCGCCCTCAAGGCGTTCGACGACCAGTGCACCGGCGCGAATCCGCGCTATCCGCTGGTCTCCGAGCTCAAGGAGATTCTGCTGAAGGTCTACTACGGCGAAGAGTACGCCGGCCGGCGGGCCGAGCTTCCCGGTGAAAAACCGGCGGCAATGTAATTCCCATCCGGGCGGATGCGGAGGGGCGGCGCCCCTTTGTGTCCGCCTTTTTTCTTTCTTCATTCATTTATCCCCATTTTTTCTGACGGGACCCTTGAAATTCGCTCCGGAAAACTGTACATTGACTACGATATTTGCGAATTGAAACCAGGGCGGGAAAATGGCGAAATCTAAAATTGTGATCTGTCTCGGAAGTTCCTGTTTTGCACGCGGCAACGAAGAGAACATCAAGGTCGTGGAGAATTACCTCTCCGCGAACTCCTATCAGGACGATGTCGACGTCGAACTCTCCGGAACGCTCTGCCAGGGGCGTTGCGCCGACGGTCCGAATGTGATTATCGACGGCGAGTTTTACAGCAAGGTGGATCCCGGCGTGATGCTCGATCTGCTGAAACGGCTGCTGCCGCCCCGGGCCTGACAGGAACGGTCTGCGGTTTTCCCGCGCAACCCAGCATGGAGAAAATTGAAATGAATCTGCATTTCCCGGTGTTCACCACCGAAAACATATGTCACGACTGTTACAAGTGCATCCGCCATTGCCCGTGCAAGGCAATCCGCATCGTCGACGGCCGCGCCGGAGTCATTCAGGAGCTCTGCGTGGCCTGCGGCATGTGCGTGAAGGTCTGCCCGGCCCACGCGAAGAAGATCCGTCCCGACCTGGCGCGTGCGCGTTATCTGCTCGGCAGCGGGAAAAAGGTCTATGCATCGCTGGCGCCGTCGTTCGTGAGCTTCTTCAAGCAGTACGAGCCGGGAGCGCTTGTCGCGGCGCTGAAGCGTCTCGGTTTTGCCGGCGTCAGCGAGACCGCGCTCGGCGCGCAGGCGGTCAGCGCCGAGACCGGCGCGTTTCTCGCGCAGGCGAAGCCCGGCATCTACCTTTCGAGCGCCTGTCCGGCGGTCGTGGATTATGTGAAGAAATATGCGCCGGCCTATGTCGGCAACATCACGTCGGTGCTTTCGCCGCTCCTGTCGCATGCAAGGCTGCTGCGCAGAGAGTTCGGCGACGATATCGGCGTCGTGTTCTTCGGCCCCTGCGCCGCGAAGAAGAACGAGGCGGACCGGCACGCCGATCTGCTCGACCTGGCGCTGACTTTCGACGATCTCGCCGAATGGCTCTCCGCCGAGAACATCGATCCGGCCCGGATCAACGCCGCTGACTACGCGAAAATGGTTCCCGAAACCGCGCGGGAAGGGAAGATCTATGCCGTCGAAGGCGGCATGAACGACACGCTGCGCGACCCGAAGGGCGGTGATATCCGCTATCACGCCGTCTCCGGGCTGCACAATCTGGCCCGGCTGCTGAAGGACCCGCCGGAAAAGATCGATACCGGCAGCTGCAAGCTTTTCATCGAGTGTCTCGCCTGTTCCGGCGGCTGCGTGAACGGCCCGGTGATGCCGCAGAACGATGCCGGCACCCTGTCGTCGATCGTCCAGGTGGCCCGCGGTTATGACGGGACGAACAGTCTTGCGCGCACGGTCGACGTTCCGATCGACGAACGGATCATCGCCGAACCGCAGACCGATCCGGAGGTGACCGAGGAGGATATCAAGAACGCCCTCGCTTCTGTCGGGAAATTCACTCCTGCGGATGAGTTGAACTGCGGCGGCTGCGGCTACTTCAGCTGCCGCGATTTCGCGAAAGCGCTGCTGGCCAACAAGGCCGAGGTCGGCATGTGCGTGTCGCACCTGCGGCAGCTCGCGCAGAAGAAGAGCAACGCGCTGATCCGCTATATTCCGGCCGGCGTCGTGATCGTCGACCGCCACATGAAGATCGTCGAATGCAACCGCCGTTTTGCGGAGCTGTTCGACGAGGATACGGTGCTCGCCTACGATTCGTGCGGCGGGCTGACCGGCGCGGAGCTCGGCGCGTTCGCCGATTTCAGCGACCTCGTGGCGGCGGCGCTGATTTCCGGCGGCGAGGTCGAGCGGCACAACCAGGTGTGCGGCGACAAGATTCTGAACATCAGCGTATTCTGCATCGCGCAGAACCAGAGCGTCGGCGCGATCATTCAGGACGTGACGAGCCTCGAGCTCCATCGCGAACAGGTTTCGGAGAAGGCGCGCAAGGTGATCCAGAAGAACATCATCACCTGCCAGAAGATCGCCCGCGACCTCGGCGAACATATGGCCGAGACCGAAATCCTGCTGCGCGAGGTCGCCGGCAGTTACACCGAAATCAAGAAGTGAGCCGAAGATGTCGAACGATGTATTTGTCGAAATGGAGTGCAGCCAGCTCTTTCACGACGGGGAGGATGTCTGCGGCGACGATTTTCTGTTCGAGCGGCTCGAGGCGGAGAACCGGCACCTCGCCGTGCTCTCCGACGGGCTCGGCAGCGGGATCAAGGCGAATCTGCTCGCGTCGATGACCACGACGATGGCGATGAAGTTCATCCGTTCCGACATGGATGTCCTGCAGTCGGCCGAGATCATCATGGATACGCTGCCGGTCTGCGAGATCCGCAAGATCAGCTACGCGACCTTCACGGTTTTCGACCTTCAGATCGGAGGGAAATCCCGTATTATCGAGATGGACAATCCGCCGTTCATCCACCTGCGCAACAACAAGGATCTTCAGGTCAAGCGCCAGAGCATGGTCTCCGAGCGCTGGCCGGACCGGCGGGTGCAGCTGGCCGAGCTTTACGCGATCACCGGCGACCGGCTCATCGCGTTTTCGGACGGGGTGACGCAGGCCGGCCTCGGGCAGCCCGGCTATAAATTCGGCTGGCGGCGCGAGGGGTGCCTCGCCTTTATCCAGCAGAAGGTTGCGGAGTGCCCGGATATTTCGGCGCGCGATCTGTCGCAGGCGGTCGTCGCCGCCGCGCGGATGCGCAACAAGGACAACCGCTGCATCGACGACATCAGCTGCATGGTCATCTACCTGCGGCAGCCGCGGCGGCTGCGGCTGCTGACCGGGCCGCCGTTCCGTCCGGAGTCCGACGCGGCTTACGCTTCGCTGGTGAAGAACTTCGACGGCAAGTGCATTCTCTGCGGCGGCACGACGGCCAACATCGTGTCGCGCGAGCTCAAGCGCCCGGTTGAGGTCGATATGAAGCTGATGCTGAAGGCCGGTTCGCTGCCGCCGCCGGCCAGACTCGAAGGAGTGGACCTCGTGACGGAGGGCATTCTCACGCTGACTGATGTGGCGCAGCGGCTCGAATCGGGGTCGGCGCTCTCCGGCAACGTGCCGCTGGCGGCTCGGCAGATGATCGAGCTTTTCCGCCAGAGCGACGAAATCGAGTTCGTGGTCGGCACGAAGGTCAACGAAGCGCACCAGGACCCGAGCCTGCCCGTGGACCTCGAAATCCGCCGCAACATCGTCAAGCGGCTCAAGACGGTGCTTGAAAGCAAATATCGGAAACGCGTACTATTGCGATTTTTTTAGAAAGGAAAATGCAGCATGGCGAATAAGATCAAAGTGGAGATCTGTCTCGGAACCACCTGTTATGTTCTCGGGTCGTTCCGGCTTTCGGCGCTGGAAGAGCAGCTGCCGCCCGAATTCAAAGACCGGGTGGAAGTGGTGGGCTGCGCCTGCCTCGACGTCTGCCACGACCGCAACTACGGCAACGCCCCGTTTGTCCGGATCGATGAAAAGCGCATCGTCGACAATGCGACGATCGAAAAGGTCATCGACATTCTTCGCGAAGAGTATTTCGCGGGAGGTGCTGAATGAATAATGCCGAGAGGACGCGCCGTCAGCTCATGATCCGTTTCGTTCAGGACTTCTATGACGGGACATTGGAGCAGAACATCGACCGGATTCCGGTTGAAATGCGTCCGCGCGATTACGAGCCGAACCGCTGCTGCATCTACAAGGACCGCGCCATGCTGAAATACCGGCTGATGGCGCTGATGGGGTTCGGCATGGAGGAAGAGACCGATGAGACGCGCCAGCTGAAGGAGTATCTGGTCGACGCGAAGGCCGGGAACAACAATACCGATCCGGTGCTTACGGTCTGCTCCGTCGGCTGCCACGGCTGCGTCGACAGCCATGTGCAGGTTTCGAACAGCTGCGTCGGCTGCTTTGCGCGGCCGTGCGTCGGCGCCTGCCCGAAGCAGGCGATTTCCGTCGTGAAGGGCCGCTCGACCATCGACCGGACCAAGTGCATCAACTGCGGCAAGTGCATGACGGTCTGCCCGTACCATGCGATCATCCGCAACCCGCTGCCGTGCGAGGACGCCTGTCCGGTCGGCGCGATCGGGAAGGGGGAGGACGGCCTTGTCCGGATCGACTTCGACCGCTGCATCTATTGCGGCAAATGCTTCCGCTCCTGTCCGTTCAGCGCGATTATGGAGCGTTCGCAGCTGACCGGCATTCTCGAAGCGATGAAGGAGGGGAAAAAGGTTATTGCGATGGTCGCGCCGTCGATCACCGACCAGTTCCCCGGCACCATCGAGCAGTTGTTCAAGGCGCTCAAGATCGCCGGCTTTTCGGATATCATGGAGGTCGCGCTCGGCGCTGAGCTGACCACCGAGCACGAGGCGGAGGAGTTCTTTGAACGCATGGGCAAGGGCGACAAGCTCATGACCAGCAGCTGCTGTCCGGCCTGGGTCGAGGCGGCGAAGCGGCATGTTCCCGAGATCCTGCCGTTCGTCTCCTCCACGCCGAGCCCGATGGCTTATGCCGGGCAGCTGACCGCGAAAGAGCATCCGGATGCGGTCAAGGTGTTCATCGGCCCCTGTATTGCGAAGCGGCGCGAGGCGCAGCAGGACCCGAATGTCGATTTCGTCATGACCTTCGAGGAGCTCGGCGCGCTGCTGGCGGCGCTGGAGATTGACGTGATTTCGCTTGAAGCTCCGCCGCTCGAGTGTCCGGCCGCGAGTTACGCGCGGAACTTTGCGAAGAGCTGCGGTGTTTCGCAGGCGATTCTGCAGGAGATCGGCAAGGAGGGGGACAACGGGACGCGCCCGAAGATCGACGAGAAGTTCATCAACGGTCTCGACCGCAAGTCCGTCAATCTGCTGAAGCTCTACGCCAAGGGAAAACTGCCCGGCAATTTCGTCGAAGTCATGGCGTGCGCCGGCGGCTGTGTCGGCGGCCCATGCTCGCTCGCCCGCTGAGCGCCGGCGGGGAGATACGAAAAAGGAGGCTGTTCCCGGCCTCCTTTTTTTTATCTCCTTCCGGCGGACCGGCGCGCTTCAGATGTAGTCGGAGATATAGGCTTTCTCCTTCGGGATCAGATTATTCAGCAACTTCAGCGTCTCCTCGTCGGTTTTGAGCCGTCCCATCTTCTGCAGGTAGGAGGGGCTCTTGTAGCTGAGCAGCAGCGCCGTCAGCGTGCCGATATCGAGTTCGACCGGACGGACGGACTCCTCCGGGAGCAGCTCGACCGCTCCATTTTCCGCAAGGCGGATGGAGAAGGTGCGGTTGTTCCACTCGAGGAACGGGTCGTGCACCCGGAACGTGAGTTCCTCGCCGCCCCGGCAGTTGGCAAACCGGTATTGTTCGAGAAACTGGGCCACATCCACGATCCGTCCCATGATGTAGGGGCGGATCGTTTCGCGGATGTCGCTGTCCTCGAGCCAGAAGGCGATGGATTCGTTGGAGTAGTTGTTGCCCACAACTTCATCGACCATGGACTCATGGGCGCTGATGTATTTCCACAGCCCTTTCCAGGCGTCGATGTCGAGATAAATCATTTCCTTGATGTGCATGATGTTGTCTTTCAGCAGATACACCATGTATCCGGTCGGGGTGTCGTGATCGTCGTAGTAGAGGGCGACGGTGGTGTCGTCCACATCCCAGCGCCAGTACTCCTCCCACGCCAGGTCGTTGCGCAGCAGGCAGCCGTGAGTCTGCGCGGCGAAGATGTTGTGCAGCCGTTTGAGGTCGGGATTGTTCTCCTCCACCCGGCGCACATAGCCGCCGATGCTGATTTTGCGCGGCAGCTGGTTGTCCTTGATCCGGAAGGACATCTTGTCGGAGATGATCTCCCAGCCCCGGTGCCGGTAGAGCGGAATGGAGAACGGGTAGAGGATCGCCAGACACTCGCCGAGTTCGCGCATCTCTTCAAGGCTGCGCCGCATCAGCCGCGACATCAGTCCGAGCCCGGTATACTCCGGATAGGTCGCCACGCTGGTGATGAAGCCGATCCGGCAGATATGGCCGAAGATATTCATCTTCAGGGGATATACCGCGAATTGCGAGGCCAGGTGCCCGTGGTCGAACCAGCCGATCACCCGGGCTTTCTCCAGCACCGGCCTTTTCGACTGCCGGATGTCCTCGTTCTCCCAACCGTAGTCGAGCAGTTGTTTCTCCGTGACCTGAAATGCGTAGCGCAGCAGATCGTTATATTGTTCCAGATCCTGCTCCGCCATCAATTTTCTGATTTGCATGTCGTCCGCCATGATATGCCTCCTCATTGCGTATATGGGGTTATTTGGAAATAACGGCACGCCCTCCGGGGCGTGATTCGATTGTTATGAAATTCAGTATCCGCTCCGGCGACGCCTCTTCCCGCGGCCGGAAACCGTATCAGACAAAGGTGATCCGCACCTCCTTCATGTAACGGTTGCGCAGCGCCTCCGCCAGGCGCTTGACGATGTTGCGCCGAAGCTCGAGGTCGACCGGCAGATTCGGGTCCTGGTGCGCTTCGTTGATCCGGGTGCCGACCAGAAAATCGATGATGTCGTTCCGGCGCATGAGTTCGACGAGCTGTCCGGCCGGGTCGTTCCTGCCGTGTTCGCCGTTTTCGAGATAGGTCGCGGCGCGTGAAAGCGTGAAGATGCCCTCCGTCACGAGGTCGGCACCCGCCATCTTCGACATCGGCGGCAGGTCGCTCGTAATCGTGTCGAGCACGAGTTCGAGCGGCGTGCCGAGCTCGCGGGAGATGATTTCGGCCGAAGTTCCGCCGCAGATGACCTTGGTTCCCGCGAAGTCGCGGAACAGCCCGGCGCACTCCGCATCGCGCGCCTGGTCGAACGGGGGGCCGGTGAACAGCAGCATGCGGTGCGGTTTGCGGAAATAGAGGCAGGCCGCCGTGATGTCGTCCGCCGGCCGCAGCCCCGGTTCATGGGCAATCGCTTCGCGGAGGATCCGTTCGGTGAGCTCCTGCGCCGAGATATCCGGCGAGGCGGCCAGCTGCGCCTTCACATAGTCGCTGACGCCGGAGTTGCGCCAGCCGAGCGGAAAGCGAGGACTGCCGAGCCCCGCCTGCGTGACTCCGTCCGAGAAGAAGAGCACCCGGTCGTTCGGCTGGGCCTGGAAGGTGTAGGCGGTCATCGTCCGGTCCTGATATTTGGGGGACGCGAATTCGTCGCCTTTGACCGGCAGTTCGTCGCCGCCGCGGAACAGCAGGAACTCCGGATTGCCCATCTCGACCACGCGGGTGATCCCGCCGAGCCGGGTGTCGACGATCGTGAAGGTCGCGTAGCTGATCTGGCGCACCCGGCAGACCGGCAGCGAATCCATGATGATTTCGGCGGAGTGGACGATTTCACGGTCTTCCGCGCTGAATCGCAGCGCCATCGTGGTCGTCATCAGGGCAAGGATGTTGGCCTTGAGCCCGTGGCCGAGTCCGTCGGCCAGCACGGCGAGCAGCCGCTCCTCGGCCGGAATGCGTTTGAAGGCGACCGCGTCGCCGCACGCTTTCTCGTCGTAGTGGCAGCACTGGCTGTAACCGGTGTCGATGAACAGATTCTCGGTGGCGAGATTCATTTTCTGCCGGACTGGGGTCGGACTCATTTTTCCTGCTCCGGATCTTTGGGGTCGCTCATGAGATCCCGGTCGTCGGCATAGTCGTCGGCGATCGAACGGAGCAGCAGCTCGGTGTCGGCCATCTGTTCGCCGAGACGGCAGGCGATCTCCTGCACGGTTGCGATGTTGCGGTCGATGACCTCGCGGGCGCGGGCGGCGATCTGTTCGCGCCTGAGTTCGGTCTTGGTCACGTCGAAAACCACGCCGCCGATGACTTCGCCGGGGTCGATGTTGAAGATGTTCACGCTGAACAGCCGTTTGCCGACCTTCAGCGAGTCGCGCCGGATGTCGCGGCCGCTCTGGAGCGACGATTCGAAGAGGTTGGCGAACGGGACGATCCGGGTCAGGTCCGCGCCGGCCATGCCGGGGCAGGCGTCGAACGCATCGAGGATCTCTTCGCCGAAAAGCTTTGCGAAGTTCCGGTTGCACTCGATGATCTGCATCTTCTTGTCGACGATCACGGCGCCGGAGGACATGCTGCGCAGCAGGGCGTTCGCTTTTTTCTGCGCCTGCTTTTTCAGGTACGACACGCACATCGACGGCTCCGCATGCCCGGCGATGAGCGCCTGCGCGAAGTTCCGGCACGTGTCGTAGCCGCATCCGTCGCAGTTCAATTCGTCCTCGGGGGTGGTCTTGCCGATGCTGCGGAGCGCGGCCTGCACGTCGGCGGCGCCCGGCGCGGGGGCCGGAACCGCATCTTCCGGGAATGCTGCCGCGATCTCTCCGGCGGTCTCCCGCCGTTTCGGCGCCGCGGGGTAACGGGTCTTGCCGAGCACCCGGAGCCGTTCGAGCAGTCCCGGCGAATCGTGTTCCGTGCAGGGGCCGTGAACGCAGCCGCCGGGGCAGGCGAGGGTTTCGATGAAGATGATTTCGTCTTCCGGAATGCCATCCAGTCCGTCGAGCGCGAGCTTCAGGTTGTCCAGCCCGGTCAGCGTGAAATAGTGTACGCGCTTGTTTCTGCTCTGGAACTGGATCGTGTCGTTCATGCCGCCTTCGACCGGATACTGTGCGCCTTCCTCGGCCGTTTCGGGAATGAAGCGGTCGTCCTCCTCCGGAGTCAGCCGCTCCGGCTCGATCTTGTTTTCGCGCAGCAGCTGTTTGAGTTCAGGGTAGGTGATGGCCAGATTCAGCAGCGCCGGATTGCGGTCCGCCTCGTTCTTCTTGCTGATGCACGGCCCGACGAAGACCACCCGGATGTCGTTCCCGAAGGTGTCGCGCAGCAGCCGGCAGTGGGCCATGAGCGGCGAACCGACCGGCGTGATGTTCGACGCGAGGCGCGGAATGTATTTGCGGATATAGTCGACCGCGGTCGGGCAGGCGGAGGAGAGCAGCAGCCCGGGTTTGCCGCCGTCAAGCTCCCCGGCGACCTGCGCCGAGACGAGCTGGGCGCCGAGCGCGGTTTCGCTGACTCCGGCAAAACCGAGAAGCTTCAGCGCCCGGATCAGCTGACCCGGCGTGACGTTCTTGAATTCGCTGACCCACGAGGGGGCGAGCGAGGCGTAGACCGGTGCCGGTTCCGCGAGCAGCCGCTTCAGCCGCCCGGTGTCGTTGCGGACCTGCTTGGCCTTGACCGGGCAGACCTCGACGCATTTGCCGCAGGCGACGCAGAGTTCCGGCAGGACGGCCGCGTGGCCGTCGCGCACGCGGATCGCCTTGACCGGACAGTGGCGGACGCACTTGTAGCAGTCCTGACATTCGGCTTCGATGGTGTAGACGGGGTAGGTGTGATTCATGGCGCATCCTTCCTCAGCTTGGAATCGAGCAGGTCGATCAGGGTTTCGGAGTCGACCTGCTCGAATGCTTCGCCGTCGATCGAGAGGTTCGGGCCGGAACGGCATCTGCCGACGCAGCCGCGGCCGTTGAGCGCGCAGTCGATCTTGTATCTGGCGAGATACTCCTCGATGATTTTCAGATTGCGCTTGTTGCCGCGCGCGAAACAGGAGCTGCCCATGCAGATGGTGATCGTGTGTTTCATTGCTTATCCTCCCCGCAGCCGTCGATTTCGCGCAGTCTCCGGGCCAGTTTGACCGACAGCACCGCGAAATCACCGGCGAGATTGACCTTCTGGCGGATGATATCCTCCGGCAGCAGCAGTGTGTGCCCGGTGAAATTCCAGATGGCGAGAATTCCGGCCTCGACCATCTTTTCGGCGACCTCCTGGGCGGCGTCGTCCGGCACGCAGAGAATCGCCATGCGGATCTGAAGCCGCCGCGTCAGGTGCGGAAATTCAGCGAAGTCGAAGACCGGCACATCGTGAACGAGCGTATCTTTCGGAACCGGTCCCTTGTCGAAGGCCGCGATGATTTTGAGCCCGTAGTCCGCGAAGCCGCGGTAGCCGAGCAGCGCCGTGCCGAGGTGGCCGGTGCCGACCAGGAACGCTTCGGAGGCGTTTTTCCAGCCGAGAAAGCTCTCGAGCGCGTCGATGAGCGGTTCGACCTGATAACCGACGCCGGGCGAACCGGCGGCTCCGATCATCTCGAGGTCTTTGCGCACGCTGATCGCGTCGATCCGGAGCGCGCGGGCCAGGACCGGGCTCGTGGCGTGCAGCCGGCCGGCTGCCTGCAGCTTCTTGAGTTCGCGCAGGTAGGCCGGGAGGCGCTTGAGAGCGGGAATGCTGAAAACCTGGGGTTTGGCCATATCGTTCTCCATATTTATATCAAGATAACCGCCCCGCGCGCGGTTGTCAAGTCCCGTCGCCGGATTTTTTGCAAGACCGCCGGGAATGGCGTCAGCTTCCGCGCAGGTCGCGGCTGCGGGCGGCGAGTCCGCAGTATTCGCAGTAGCGGTCGAAGAGCGCGCCGGCGGCCGGATACATGCTGTTCGGGCTCATGAAGTGCGAAAACTCGAAGGTGATCCCTTCGCTGATTCCGGCGGCTTCGGCGGATTCGAGCTTCCAGAGAAATTTTTCCCACTTGATCGGCGGGAAACGCCACGGCATGTCGCGGTCGAAGCTCTCGATGTTGCTCCAGCAGCGGATATGGTTCGCATCGGCGAGTTCGCGGGTGACGGTCAGGTATTCGGCGAGCTCGGGATAGTCGACGTGGCCGTCCTGGAACGCGGTGATGTCGACCGCGCCGGCGATGTCGCGGAAGATCCGGCCCCAGTGTTCGGCGTGAAGCTCCGGCGTCAGCCGCAGCGCGTTCGGGTCGCAGGTCGCGGCGGCGGCCTTGACGCCGGCGAAATACGGGGAGATCAGCGTCGGCTTGTTGCCGGAGACCTTCTTGGCGTGGCTGCCGAGGGTCTGGAACAGTTCGATCGTGCCGGGCTCGTTCGAGCAGACCTCATGCGTCAGATACCAGCCGGCGAACGCCTTGCGGTGACCGTACCTGGCCTGCAGCTCGTCGATGACGTCGAGGTTGATCCTGATTTCATCGAGGTACTGCTCCCGGCTCCAGTCGATGCAGTTGCCGGGGTTGCAGTGCCAGGTGCCGGCGAAGAATTCGAAGCCGTGTTTTTCGGAGAGTTCGAGGAAGAGGTCCACAAGGTCGATCGGGGGCCGGTGCTTGACGCCGCGGCGCGGAATCACCTCCGACGGGTAGGCCATGAAATATCCGCTGGCGCAGCGGATCAGCACGACCCGGCGGATGCCCATCGCTTTCATGGCGGCAAAATCGCGGTCCCACTCGTCGCGTCCCCAGTTGTGATGCGGGATGTCGAACGAAATTTCATCGAGGAACGTTGCGGTGATTCTCATGATCGGTCCTTTCTTCCGGCTGTTGATTCCGCGTGTTGCTGTAAAGTATAGCAGAGGATCGTGCGAAAGGCAAATTGTCTACTCTGTATTTCTTGTGTTTTTTTATGATAAAAGCATATAATATGTATAGAATGTATATAGACAATTTGATTTGCATTTTTTTGTATTGCAGTATGAAGCGTGTCCGGTTCTAAAAAGGGTGAATTTCCGGGGATTTGTCTGTTTTTTATGAAAAAATGCTCTTTTTTATCGAATTGCTATTGACATTTTGCTTTGAAATGTCTATAATATATACAAGCGAAATAACCCGATAAGAGATAGACAATATGGAAACACCGGTATACAAAAGACTCGGCGAGACCATCCGCCGGCGGATCAACGAGGGCGTGTATCCGCTCGGCAGCCAGCTGCCGACCGAACTTGAGATGGTCAACGAATTCAACGTCAGCCGCATGACTGTCAGCAAGGGGCTGACCGAACTCATCGAGGCGGGGATCATCAAGCGCATCCGCGGCAAGGGAACCTTCGTCTGCAGCCAGAAATTCGAGGCGATCGACAGCAAAAGCGAAATTCCGGTCATCAAATGCATCCTGCCGGGGGCGATCTACGAGCAGTCGTTTGCAAGCAACGCCCTGCTTCAGGGGGTCTGCGCCGAACTCAAGAACACCCCCTATCAGACCGGCATCGCCTTCTGCGGCAATGAGGATGAAATTCTCGCCGAGCTCGGCAAGGCCGAATCCGACAACTGCGCCGGGTACATCCTCTGGCCGCGGGAGTCGAAGCGCTTCTGCGAGGCGGTCGGCAAACTTCAGGCGGCCGGTTTCCCGCTGATTCTGCTTGACAGCTTCTTTCCCGAATATCAGGGCGAATTCATCGGCACCGACAACTTCGCGGGGGCCGAAACCGCGGTCGACTGCCTCGTCGCGCACGGACACCGCCGCATCGGCTACCTGACGCTGACGCCGGACCGCAGCAGCCTGGCGGAACGGCTCGCCGGATTCATCGCCGCTTCGACCCGGCACTGCCTGACTTTCGACCCGCGGCTGGTCGAGGTCATCCCGAACGATCCGCTGCTGCCGACGGAGAAGATTCCGGCGCACCGGAGCGAATTTTTGCGGGAAGCTTTCAAGCGGATGCTCGCCCTGCCGGAGGCGGAGCGGCCGACCGCGCTCTTTACGAGCCACGACTTCATCGCCATCGAACTGTTCCGGATCGCCGCCGAGACGGGCGTGAAGATTCCCGGGCAGCTTTCGCTGATCGGATTCGACAACATCGACTGCTCCGGCTGGCTGCCGGTTCCGCTGACCACCGTCGCGCATGACTTCGCCGGAATGGGCAGGCTCGCGGCGCGGCTGATGGTCTCCGGCTTCGGCCGGAACCGGGAACTGCCGCCTCTTCCCGAAGGGACGGCACCCCGCTACCGCGTCCGCCCGACCCTGATTGAGCGGAAGTCGGTGCGAACTCTTTCGCAGCCCTGAAAACATTGGCGCGCCCCGGTGAAGGTGATTGGCCACACATTCCCTCCGGCGCGTTTCACCGTAAAACAACACTCTGAATGATTGAACTTGAAAGGATTGCAACATGTTTGAAAGAACCGGACATTTCACCCCCCGCTTCACGTTGATCGAATTGCTGGTCGTCATTGCGATCATCGCGATTCTGGCCTCGATGCTGCTGCCCGCGCTGAACCGCGCCCGGGCAGCGGCCAAACAATCCAACTGCACCGGCAATTTGAAGCAGATGGCGACCGCCCAGCTGATGTATGCGGATGCCGACAGGGGAAACCGCATTCCCTATGCGAATGCCTATGATTCGGAGATGGAGGCCAACCTGAGCTGGATTCGGCTGCTGATCGAGGGCGGGTATATCCCGAACAAGATGTTTGCATGTCCTTCTGATTCTTTTCGGGAGAAGCATCAGTATATGATTCTTGACGAAGTCGTTGCTGTTTCCTATGCGGAAAATGCGTATCTCTGCAGTAACAACCACTCTGAAAAGCTTCCGCTCAAGAAGATTGTGAAGCCCGGCATCACGTTTCTGGTCGGTGACGCGAATTACTCCCTGGCCAGCGGATACAACGCGGAAGAGCGCAGTGTGATCGCCAATGCGAACACCTTGAATAAATGTGAGAAAAGCTCCATCATCCAGCCGGCGCTTTCTCCGCATGGCGGCCGCAGCGTGATCGGCTTTGCCGATGGCCATGTCGGCGCCCTCGTGCAGTCGAAAATCATGCAGGTCAACAATAACGACGAGCTGATCTTCTCGGAAAAGTGGGGCTGGTAAGCTCTGTTGCCGCGCCTCCGTCCGGTTTCCGGAAGGAGGGCGGGCCATCAATTGTCAAGGATTTTCAATGATGATACTCAAGCATATTGCAACCGGCGTCTCCTTCCTCGGCGCGGTTTGTGTCCTGGCTGCCGCGGACTTTCGGATTCCGGCGGAAACGCTCAGGGGAGGGGCCATTGCTCCGCCCGGCGTCGATCAGGTGGACGGGGAGCTCGGCAACCTCCCGCTCGAAAAATTCCGGGCGATCCGGGAACGGTTCACGCTGAACTTCGATTCGGATTCATTTCCGGAACACCCGGAAACGGTCGATATCGGAGTCAACCGCATGGTTTTCAGCGGATTCCGCCGCGCCTCGAAGGCCGGATACTTCATCTCCGCGCCGAATGCGCTCGTCGGTGCCGGGCGGGAGAAGACGGTCACGGCTTCGATCACTTTCGACCGGCCGGTCAAAGCGGCCGGCTTCGTGCTCCAGTTCATGACCGGGACCGCCAAGGTGCGGTTCGTCGACGCGGACGGAGAAACGCTCCGGGAAATCGAGCAGAACGGGCAGGGCGACCCCTCCGGCAACGGGACCTGGGCGGATTATTTCGTCGGTTTCGAGAACTCCGACGAATTCGGCCGGATCAAAAAAGTCGAATTCAGTCGCAGCAACCTCACGGCGGACACCATCCCGGAGTTCTCAATCGATGACCTGTCGATTGTCGAGGGAGCGGAGCCGCTTGAAATCACGGCTCCCGAGCCGCGGAAGGTCGATGTCGCCCTGCTCGGAAGCGCCGGGGCCGCCAATGTCGCGCCGCAGCGCCCGGCGGGGAAACCGGCCGTTTCCCGGCACGGCGACGTTTTCACGCTCGAAAACGAGGTGGACGGAACCGCTTACTCCTATACGCTGGATGCGGCGGCGGGACTCGCTTCCCTCACGGCCCGGACCAACGGCGCGGCGCCGCTCGCCGTCGGCCGCGGCTGGTCGTTCCGGCTCGGCGGGGAACCGGTCGGCTGGAAGCTCAGGCAGGCGGAGCTCTCCGGCGGCCGTGTGCTGCTCGCTTACGACTGGACGACGCCGACGCAGGTTTTCCCGATGCAGGTCGTCCTGTCGCTCTCCGGCGGCACGCTCTGTCTCGAGCTCGCTTCGGAACAGGGCGGGCCGGTTGCGATCGACACGCCGAAACTCTCCGGCGTGCTGAAGCTCTCCGCTGCGCACGACACGGCGATGCGCGGCATGGACCTGATCGCGTTCCTCGGATTCTCCGGCGACCTCTTCTTTGTGGCCGGTACGCGGCAGTTCTACTCGTATTACGTGGATTGGACGAAATCCAACAGTACGGCGCCCTATTCGGATCTTCATTATGCCCCGGCGGGGGGAAAGACCGCTCCGTTGAAGGAGACCATCGCCATCACGCTCTCCGACGCGCTGCCGAAGGTGCTGCCGACCATTCCGAATCCGGTCTCGCCGTACCGCGCGCAGATCGCCGGTTCGATGGTCATGGAGTTCTGGTACGGCCATTTCGACGAGTTGACCGAGCTGCTCGAACAATATCATCGCTACGGTATGGACAATCTGGTCGTCCTGATGCACCGCTGGCAGAATGCCGGGTTCGACCGCAAATATCCTTCGGTCATGCCGCCGTCGCCGTCGCGCGGCGGGCTCGAATCGCTGCGCGCCGCCGCCGCCGTTGCCCGGCGGAACGGGCAGACGCTCGCACTGCACGAGAACTACAAGGATTTCTACCCGGACTCTCCGCAGTGGAACGAAGCCGATCTGCTCGTCCGGCACGACGGCACGTACCAGGATGCCTGGGCCGACTCCAAGGAGCTGGCGCCGTCGAAAATCCGCAAATACGCCGAGCCGATGATGAACCGGATCAGGCGGGAGATCGGCACGAACGGCTGTTTTCTCGACGTCCACAGTACGCATCTGCCGTGGTGGCGGGTCGATTTCCGGCCCGGCGCGCCCGGAGCGGGGACCATGCGGGGGACGCTTCTGCCGACCAACCGGCTCTGGCAGCTGGCGCGCGATGTCTACGGCGGGCCGGTGTTCGGGGAGTCCTACGCGCTCTCGAGCTGGATTCACTCCGGCAACATCGATTCGGTCATGGGGCAGGCAAAACACAACTCCAGCCTGATCCTGGACTTTCTGCTGATGAAGATCCGGCCGCTGGCAACCTGGCACGGTGCCGGTTACTTCGAGCGCTGGAATCCGCGCGGCTATGTCGCCGACTGGCAGAACTGCCCGCTGCCGGCTTCCGAATACGCCCGCTACTCCCTGCAGGAGGTCGCTTTCCTGACCGCTCCGACCATGGATGACAAGATCAAACGCGAAATCCTGCCCGCCGCAGTCAACTATTACCAGAAACGGCGGCTGGTTCACCGTCTGAATCCGCAGCCCGTCACGGAGATCGCTTATTATACGGCCGACGGCGGATGCCTGACCTCCAGCGAAGCGGTGCTTCGCCCGAAGGCGGAGATTCAGCGGCTGCGCGAAACCTTCGCCGACGGTTCCGAACTGTATCTGAACTTCTCGGACAAGCCCTGGGTGATCGGCGGCAGGCAGATCGAACCGCTCGGCTTTTATGCATCCGGCCCCGGCTTCGAAGCCGAAACCGGCCGGAAGGACGGCCTCTGGTTCGACTGGTACGGCGATGCGGACGGCTGCTTCCTGAACGCCCGCAACTACGACTGGCTGATGGAACCGAAGGGAACCGCCGCGATGGGACGCGGGCCGGAGGGGGCCGAACCGCAGTTTGCGAACCGCGGCGACGCGGTCGTGAAGCGCGGTCCGCTTGCGACGGATACCGCCGTCGCAGTCATGAGGGAGGCGGACGGCTCCCGGAGAATCCGCTTCTTTCCGCAGAAGCAGATGGGATTCGTCTCGATCGACCTTGCGGCGTCCGGCTTCGAACCGGCGGAGGTCGTTGCGCTTGACGCGGAGGGCAATCCGGTCGCCGGCAGCCTCGACGGGGTGGAACGCGGTTCCGGCACGCTGACGATCCGGCACCGCGATCCGCGCGTCTGGTCGTTCCGGCTGACTCCGGGGAAGGGGCGGACCGGAAGATGAGCGGGCAAAGCAGCCAGGGGAATAAGCTCGGCCTCGGCGAAAAGCTCGCCTTCGGAGCCGGGAATATGAACAACCTCCTGATGAACAACATCCTGAACGTTCTCCTGAATCCGATCTACAACATCGCGCTCGGCGTGAGCCCGGCGCTGGTCGGCTACGCGACGGCGATTCCGCGGCTGTGGGATGCGGTGACCGATCCGGTCGTCGGTTCGCTGTCGGACAACTTCCGGTCGCGCTGGGGGCGCCGGAAGCCGTTCATGGTGCTCGGCGCCCTGATTTCCGCGTTGAGCCTCATCGCGATCTGGCTGGTTCCGCCGGTCTGGGGGGAGTATTCGAAGTTCCTCTACCTCATCGCGGTCTCGCTGGTGTTCTACACCGGCAACACGCTGTTTCTCGTGCCGTACACCGGGCTCGGGCTCGCGCTCAGCGACGATTACCGGGAGCGCACGAACCTCTTCGCCTACAAAGCGGTGGTCGATGCGCTCGGCGGATTCCTGATTCCGTGGTTCTACTGGCTGGTGACCCGCCCGTGCTTCGAAAGCACACTGCACGGCACCCGGGTCCTGAGCCTCGGGCTGGCCGTCTGGATCATCCTCTTCGCGGCGATTCCGCTCTGTTTCTGCCGGGAGCGTTACGACCGGAGCATCGCCCGCCAGGAGAAGGTGCCGATCCTGAAGGGAATCGCCGAAACCATGCGCAACCGCCCGTTCCTGCTGCTGACGCTGTCGGTGACGCTGATGTTCTTCGGGTTTTACGCGTCGAGCGCGCTCGGCATGTACCTGAACATCTACTACATCTTCGGCGGCGTCGAGAAGGACGCTTCGACCTATGTCGGGCTCAGCGGCACACTCTGGAAGGTTTCGTCGCTGGCCGCGCTCCCGGTTATCGTGCTCATCAGCCGGAGGTTCGACAAGCGGAACACCTTTGTCGTCTCGATGATCCTTTCGCTGTTCGGTGCAGTCGGCGGCTGGTGGTGCATCGATCCGGAACGGCCGTGGCTGCAGGTGCTGCCCTCCATCCTTTACGGACCCGGCATCAGCTGTGTGCTCATGCTCTGCGACTCGATGCTGGCGGACATCTGCGACCTTGACGAGCTGCGCGGCGGCGTTCGCCGCGAGGCGATGTTCGGAGCGATCTACGGATGGTTCACGAAGGTGGGTCTGACCATCGCGCTCGCTCTCTCCGGGCTGCTCCTGGTCTGTACCGGGTTCGATGTGAAGTTCGGCGCCGGCCAGCCGGAGGGAACGGTCTTTCTGATGCGCGTTCTCGCCGTCACGGTCCCCGCTTCCGGCATGCTGACCGCAATTCTGCTGATGGCCGGCTACCGGCTCAACGCCGGCCGCATGGCGGAGGTGAAGCGGGAACTCGACGCACGTCGGCGCGGCAGCCGGAGTTAACCCGGACCCGCTTTCCGGCCGTGGGCCGCGGGAACCGGGGGAGCTCTGCGGCTCCGGACTCAGACCCGGTTTCCCGGCTGGGAGCGCGGCAGGACGAAAAGCCGGGTGTCCAGCTCCTGCAGCGTGATTTCGCCGTTGCTGAAGCGGCGGCGGAATTCCGTCGGCGTGAGCCCGGCGTATTTGCGGAACTGGCGCGCGAAATAGTTGCTGTCCTCGAAGCCCACCCGGAACGCGATGTTCGTGATGTTTTCGGGGGTCGTCAGCAGCGGAGCCGCCATCTTCAGCCGGAGCCGGGTCAGGTACTCGACCGGAGAGACTCCCATCACCTCGGAGAAACGGTGGCGGAAATTGGAGGCGGACATCCCGGCGAGTTTCGCCATCTGCGGAACGTTGAACCCCTCCGGATACCGGCTGTTAAGCTGCTCGACCACCCGGCTGATCCGGAATGAACTCTCGTCGCCGCGTCCGCCCTGCACCCGCGCCCGGCGGCAGATCGCGGTGAGCGCGCGCAGAAACGACGCCACCGCGGCGCTCTGGAATCCCGGTTCGAGTTCGTCAAGTTCCCGGCGGCACTCCTCGAGCATCAGCATGACGTTCGCCATCTCGGTCTCCGGCAGGAAGAGACACGGCGAAACCGCGGCGGGGTCTCCCGCCGCGCCGAAGCTCCGGAACAGCGTCTGGAATCCCGGCAGCTCCTCAAGATCGAACCGGACCTGATTCAGCAGTTCCGGCCGGAAGAGGATGTTGAAGTGCGCGAATTCATGAATCGCCTGATAACGGTGGATGCTTCCCGGCGGCAGCAGGAAAACATTGCCGACCGTGACGGTCTCGAGCCTGCCGGTCCCGTTGTCGTTCCGGGCGGAACCCCGGTACACGAGAACCAGCTCGTAGAAGTCGCAGTGGCGGTGAAAGGAGTCGTTCCGGGCGTAGGTATCCCAGCGGAACACCGCCAGCGGCAGGGAGTAGGAGACGATCTCCAGTTCATAAAAGCGGAAGTCGTAAAGTTTCTCCCCCCTCCATTCTTCACCCGCCGGGTGCATATGGGGGTTGTTTTCATTGGCGATGTAAGGGCGCAGCACGGATATCCTCTTTCCTGTTTTTCAATGCTTATGATACACGCGGTTCCGCAATAAGTCAAACCGCAGCGTGCCGGAGAGCCGGCAGGCTTTATAATTCCACTCCGGAAAAGTAGAGAATGCCGGGTGAGGCAGAGAAAGAAAGCACGGAGTCTTCCGGCGGCAATTTCAATTCTCTGCCGAGATGATCATGCACGGCGGTGAGCCGGCCGCTTTTGATTTTCAGCCTGACGGCCCGTTCCCCGGCAATGTTCCACACCGCCGCCGCCGGAACGTTGCCGGGCGTTTTCCAGTTGGCGATATAAAGCGTCCCGTCCGACCGGAGTTCCGGCCGGGAAGAGCCCGCCGGATGCAGCTCGCTCAAAGTCCGGTAAGCGCGGTACGCATCCTTCGGCGCCAGATTGCTGCGGACGATTCCGAAATGCGCCTCGCCGTCAAACCGGCTCCGTTCGGTGGAGCGGAAACTGTACCAGTAGATGCGCTCCACGCCGGAAGCGAAGGCGATCAGCATGGTGCGCGGCAGAAATTCCGCCTGTTTCTTTTCCGGCACGCCGGGATTCAGGTTGCCGCAGACGGCGATTTTTCCCTTGAGATCGCTGTCGAAATGGTACACGCCCGCCGTCACTCCCCGGAAATCGCCGCTCCGGCCGTACAGAACCGGTTCGAACCGGTCCTCCGCTGCCGGATTGGCCCGGTCGAAGAAACGGAATCCGTTGACCGGCAAGGAGGCCATGCCGGTCGCGTACGGTTCGGCGAACTCCTGTTCCGCCAGTTTTTCCGGAGTGCCGGGACGGGTCCAGAAGGTGTACCAGCCGAGATGAAGCTCTTTCATATATTTTTCATTGACCTGTATTTTCCGCAGGGCGCCCGATTCGTCGCGCCGCAAATCGAAATAGAGCGGCAGCCCGCCGGGGCTCAGCACGCGTCCGCCGCGGCGCAGGTAGCCGATCAGGTCCGGCAGGAACTCCGACGGGAACGATTCGTTGTCGGGCAGGACCAGAAGCGTGTCTGTTCCGGCGGCGAGCCGTTTCAGCTCCTTCAGCGCGATCGGCCGGACCGCCTTCAGGGACGGCAGCTCATCCTGAATCCGGAAGCCGAGCCCTTCGGAGTCATACCGGTACCCGGCGTCGCGGAAGATCACGCAGGTCGTCTTCTGCGGCTCCATCTCCAAAGCCGCGAAGAGACGCGGCAGCAGCAAAGAGAGATACGGCAGCCTCTCGACGGTGGAGTAGCCCATTTCCGAAAACCAGACCGGCTTGTCTCCGGCGCCGTATTGATCCATCAGCTTCCGCAATGCGGCGAGGTCGGACGGCAGGTACTCCTCCGGCATCTCGTTGCAGCGGTAGGGGTGGATGCACATCACGTCCATCGCCTGTGCCGCTCCCGCCTTGAAGGACTCCTCGATATAGTCGAGCGGGATCAGGGACGTTCCGCCGTAGGCGACGGTGATGCCGGGATTCAGCTCTTTGATTTTCCGGTAGGCCGGAACCAGCAGCGAAGCGTATTCCGTCCCGCTCGGTTTGCCGCGCCAGAACCCCGGCAGGTTCGGTTCGTTCCAGATCTCCACGCACGGCATGACGTCGCCGTAACGCCTGACGGCGGTTTCAACATAGTTGAGGAATTCCGGCAGGTGTTTCCAGGCCGGAGTCGCCCACTTCACATCATAGGCGAGGATCGGCAGAATCCGAATGCCGTTCTCGCGCGCCATGGCGGCAAGGGAGTCCATCTTGTCGAAATTCCAGACGCCGGGAGCCGTTTCCAGCGCGTCCCAGTCGAGATCGAAGCGGACATGGTCGATTCCGCCCGCTTTCATGAGTTTCAGCTCTTCGGAAGCGCGGTCGTATTCCCAGCGCTGCAGATGCGCGCAGACCCCGTAGGGGGAATCCGCAGCGAGGCAGAAGCCCGCCAGCAGCGCGATACAGGACAGAAGAGATTTCATAACGGCAGTTGTCCTTCATTCAGTTGAAAATCACAAACGGGAATTGCGACGGATCTTTGCGTTCCCCGATGCCGGGGGCGATGCTGATCCACCCCTGCCTGCCGCCGCCGTCATTGTCGTTGATGAGCAGATTGAAGCGGAAGCCCTCCTTCAGGAGTTCCGGGGTCAGGCCGAGCGTTTCGAACGGAATTTTCGCGCAATAAACGGTTTCGCTCTCTTCACGGCTTGTGGCGAGGACGATGCCGCGGGCGGCGGCGGCCGGATCGAAGCCGTCCGGCGCGCTCCAGCACCAGACCTCGGGGGAACCGTCCGCGAGCCGGGTCAGCCCGAGCTCCCAGCCGCCTTTCCGGCCGGGCAGTTCCAGGGCGAATTGAATGTTGTCCCCCATCCAGGCGTTCGCTCCGCGCTCCGGCTGATGGTGGATGTTGTCGGTCACCCGGACCTGCAGCAGCAGGTTTGCTCCCTCCGTTCCGAGACTGACCCGGCCGGAGAGGTCGCGCGGCCCCTTCCAGAGCAGATGGCCCCGAGTCGGATCACCGGTGAAGAGCTCGCGCACCTGACGGCGGTGCTCCAGCGTGAAATCGGGGGGCCGGCCTGTCGTCGCCCCCTGCGGAATGACCTGGGCGACGCGCACCGGCATGGAGACGCTTCCTTTGACGGCGCCGCCGGAGAGCCGGTAGTCGGCCGTCAGGGTGACCGGCGTACCGAAAACGGGGCGGAAATTTTCGTCCGCGCGGAGTTCGCACACCGGCGCCGCCGTTTTTCCGGCCGGGACGGTGAGACGCCGCTCCGTCTTTTCCGGCCGGAATCCGGCCGGAGCGCGGAATTCCAGAACGAACTCCACTGGCTTGTCAAAGGGGTTCGTCAGTCCGGCAGCGAACCGGTACGGTTTCCCCGGAAGCGCCAGGTCGGCGCTTTCCAGCCGGACCGGATTTCCGGCGAACTCCGCCCGCGTTGCACCCCTGAGCCTGAGCGTGACGGGGAGTGAGCCGGTCTCCAGCAGAATCCGGCCGTCGTGGATTTCGACCGGGCGCGGATTGTTCATCAGGTCGACCGCCTCCGCCGAAGCGGCGTCGGTGCGGACGATCACGGGAAGAATTCCGCCGTTTTCACTCCAGGCGGCCAGCGCCATTTCCTCTCCGTCACGGAAGAGGAAGAGCCATTCCCCTTCGCCCGCATTGAGCTGGCGGACGAACTTCTTGCCTCCGAAAAGCGTGGTCAGCGTGTTGTAGACCGTGTAGACCGGCTTGGGATAGAAATCACGGGTCATCATGCCGTAGTTGTGTTCGCCGTGATTCGGGTCGTCGCCGTCGTTGCGCAGGTCGTACCAGTTGTAGCCGACTGCTCCCCGGCTCCAGGCGTAGATCAGCTTCTTGTAGAGCGCCATCGCCTGCGGCTTCTCGTTGCCGCCGGAGGAGGTCAGCGCGGTTTCGTTGGCCCACCAGGGTTCGGTGACGCCGGCGCGCTTCCGCATCGGCAGAAAACGTTCCTCCACCATCCGCACGAAATGCGGGTGGAAATCCCCGTGTTCGTGATAGGCGTGGATGTCGTAGCCGCCTTTGCCGAGCCTGAGCGCATTCTCCTGATATCCCGGCTCCCGCAGCATCGGATGGTTGGCGAGCGTGGCAAATCCGCCGGTCAGGACCCGGGCGTCGGGATTGCCCGTCTTGACCGCTTTGTACGCATTCAGCATCATCTTCGCGTAAGAGGCCGAGCTGAAGCCGGAGAAGGGGGTGACGTCCGGCTCGTTCCAGACCTCCCAGAAGCGGACCCTGCCGCGATAGCGTTTCGCCATTTCCCGGCAGAACGTCTTCCACGCCTCCGGCTCCGGTTCGGCTTTCTCCGGACGCTTCGCGCCGGGGTCGCGGGCGGCCCACGGCGCGCAGTAGCAGAGGATCGCCTGAAGTTCGATGCCCTGTTCCGCGAAAATGGCGACGGTCTGGTCGAAGGAGCGGAAATCCCACTGGCCGCGGGCTGGCTGCACCCGGTGCCAGTAGACGTCTTCCCGCACGACTTTGGCGCCGACCAGCGCGGCCGCCAGCGCTTCGAGCTTTTGAACCGGGGCCGGATGGAGCTGGGGATGGGAAGAGATCCCCCAGAGGAAGCCTTCCGCCTTTCCGGGCGTCGGTCCGGCCGGTTTGAAGCCGGCGAAGGAGCGCTTTTTCGTCACCTCTCCGCCGCCCTCCGGAAAGAGCCGGAGCCGGACATCCCAGTGGCCGGGGGCCGGGAGCGGCGTCCGGACCGGACAGGTCATCGTCTCTCCCGCCGCCAGTTCGACGGACGGCAGTTTTTCGGAGAAGGTGCGTCCGAAGAAATCTTCGAAGACGGCTTCGGCCTTTCCGCGGAACCGGGCGTCGCCGGCGTTGCGGAGAACGAGGCGGAGCCGATCCGCTTTTCCGGGCGTGAGCACATGAACCGGATTGCCGGTCTCGATTTCCAGGCGGATGTTGTCGGCGGCGGACGGCACGGTGTTTTCCGGAATCGCTTCGGCTCCGAGAAACAGCGCCTCTCCCGCGCCGGACTCCCGTTCGAAATCGATCGTGAAACCCTTCAATGCGACAGGCAGGTCGAACTTTTTGTCGTTGTTTCCGCCCCAGGAGGAGTTTTTGTTCTCCATCAGGTTGACGGGGTAATCCACGGTGAGGATTTTCGGCTCTGCCGGCGGCAGGCAGCGCAGCTGATACTGGAAGATTTCTCCGGTTGCGTCAACCAGCCGCAAACTGATGCTGCGGACCGGTGCCCGGGCCGGTAACCGGAGCCGGAGCGAAACGTTCCCCCGCCGGAAATCCGCCGGCAGGGGCAGGGGAGTGCGCAAATGCAGCTCGGCATAGGGGAACGCATAGCCGTCCCAGCTCAGCTTCACGCCCTTTTCTCCGCTTTCCGGCAGGGTTTGGAGCGTCATGCACTGATTGCGTTTTTCGGAATCGTTGACCGTCCATGGGGCGGTGCTGCTGAAATCGCCCAGCGGAACGGCTCCGGCGCAGGCGGCCAGAAAAAGAACGGTGGAAAGCAGGAATCGCTTGAACATAAATTCTCCTTCTCTCTGAATCGGAGGGTGCGGGCAGTCTAGTTCCCGACGTCTCCCGCGAGACTCTTGAAATAATATTGCAGATTGAACGGCATGCTCTTGAGTTCCGCTCCGGTGTGCATCGCGGCGTGGCCGTCGGCGAAGGCGGTCGCGCTCCGGCCGTTGTGGGCCTGCACGACGGCGCCGGTATCCAGCGCGCCGTTGAACAGAAAACGCGGTATGCCGGAGTTGTTCTTCTTCCAGTAGGTGTCGGCGAAGATCAGGATGTCGCCCGGGCGTTTCATCCTCGCGAGTGCGAACACATAGGACTCCGGGCTCGCCAGGCTGAAGATGTAGCGCCCCAGCGTCTCCTCGCGGCTGCTCTCCATCGCACCGCCGTTGCTGTAACTCCAGTCGATGCCGTAGGAGCTGCGCCAGAAATCGAAATTTCCGTCTCCCTGCCTGGAGCGGTTGTTGACGGACGGACACTGGATGCACGCCTCGTTCAGGTATCCTTTCCCTCTGACGTTGAAAACGCCGTCGCTCCCCATGCCGCTGGTGAGCACCGAACACCAGAGTCCGGTCGTGCCGTTGCTGGGAAGAAAACCGACGAAGTAGTCGTCGAAATCCCCGGCATACTGCAGCTGAGCCGTGATAGCCTGTTTTTTGTTGCTGAGGCAGCTCGTGCCGCGGGCGGTTTCCCGCGCACGGTTCAGCGCGGGCAGCAGCATCGAGGCGAGAATGGCGATAATCGCAATCACCACCAGAAGTTCAATCAGCGTAAAACGGTACAGCCTGTCGTCCGGCAGCGCAGTCGGTCTGGAATCCCTTTTCATCGTCGTCTCCCTTGGTTTCGTGTTCCGGGTTGATTTATCCTATATTATAGTACAAAATGGACGATGCCGCCTGTATTTTTCACCACAATAGCAGCACAAAACGGCAAAAACATGAAAACCGTGCGGATTCGCCTGTAAAAACTGCGGCCCGGCATGGAATCTTTCCATGCCGGACCGCAGCAGGTGTGCGTGTGAGGCTGTCTGTTTCCTGACTGTTCCCGCGGCGAAATTGCCGTCGGGAAGCGACGGCGTTCCGCCTTGCTTCCGGTTCGGCCGGATATATCCGGAATCCAGCCGGCCGCCGGTTTGTTTTTCTATGCGATCTCCGCCGCGATCTTTTTCAATTGCGCAGGGATGTCGATTTTCTGCGGACAGTGCTTCACGCACCTGCCGCAGTTGACGCAGGCGGAAGCTCCGGAGTCTTCCGGAATCGCATTGTAGTTGTTGAGGAACAGCCACTTGTTGCCGGTGATCTTATACTGATTGTAAAGGCCGAAGATTCTGGGAATCTCCACCCCGACCGGACACGGCATGCAGTAGCGGCAGGCCGTACAGGGGACCGCCAGGCGTTTCCGGTACGCCGCCAGCGCCAGATCCAGCGTTTTGCGTTCGCTGTCCGTCAGCGGTTTCAGCGGCGAGAAGGTTTTGAGGTTATCCTCCATGTGTTCCGGCAGCGTCATGCCGGAGAGAACGCACAGCACATTCGGCAGACTCGCCACATAGCGGAGCGCCCACGCCGCGTTGCTCGAACCGGGATCGGCAGTTTTCAGGATTTCCGCCGCATCCGGGGAAAGCGTCGCAAGCGAACCGCCGCGCAGCGGCTCCATCACGATCACCGGGATTCCGGCTTTCGTCAGGATCTCATACTGTTCCCGCGAGCGGTACAGCTCCCAGTCGAGGTAATTAAGCTGGATCTGCGCGAAATCCCACTCCTGCGCATCGACGATCTGCTGCAATACCTCCGGCGTGTCGTGGAAGGAAAAGCCGAGCTTGCGGATTTTGCCCTCCTTCTTCATCCGGGCGAGGAACTCACAGGCTTCATAGGTTTGCGCCAATTTCCAGTTCGCCGTATCGAGCGCGTGGAGCATGTAGAAATCGAAATAGTCGGTTTTGCACCGCGCAAGCTGTTCCCGGAAAATCTTTTCGATGTCTCCGGGATTCTTTGCGAACCACACCGGCATCTTGTCGGTCAGGTAATAGGAGTCGCGCGGATACGCCTGCAACAGCTCGCCGAGGCAGCGTTCGCTCAGTCCGTCATGATACATGTAAGCCGTGTCGAAGTAGTTGCAGCCCGCCTTCATCGCGCGGTCGATCATCTTTTTCACGGTGGCCTGGTCGATATCCGGCCTGTCCGGCGAAAGCCGCGGCAGCCGCATGCAGCCGAATCCGAGCAGCGGCACTGTAAGGGCGGTGTTTTTATAGCGGCGACGGGTGACCTGCGCCCCTTCAGCCGCATCGGATGTTTTGTCGCCGTCGGCTCCGGTCCCCGCCGCAAGGCGGGTGACGGGTGCGAGCGCGGCAATGGTCAACGCGCTTTTCAGAAATTCACGCCTGTTCATATTCCTGTTCTCCTTTTCGTTTCATCTGTCCGGCGAGAAATAGGCCGAGTTCAAAGAGCAGCCAGGTCGGGATGGCCAGCGCCACCTGGCTGACGATGTCCGGCGGTGTCAGGATCGCGGCGAGGATCAGGATCGCCGTCATCACATACGGTCTTTTACGCTTCAGCGACTCTGTGGAAATCGCGCCGAAACGGACCGCCAGCAGCACTGCAATCGGCGCCTGGAACATGACGCCGAAGGCGAGCATCAGCCAGCCGGCGAGGTTCAGGAAGTTCGCCAGCCCGAGGATCGGCTGAAGCTCCGGCGTGGCGAAGCCTCCGGAAAAGTTCATCAGCATCGGCAGGATCACTCCCGTGCAGAACGCCACCCCGCCGAAGAATAAAATCGATGAAAAAACGATCCACCATCCGAGAACCCTCCGCTCCCCGTCGTAAAGCGCGGGGAGCAGGAAGCGCCAGAGCTGCAGCATGTTCCACGGATACGCCAGCGCCAGCGCCAGAATCAGCGCAAGTTTGAGCTGCACCCAGAACACCTCCATCGGCGCAAAGTAGTGCAGTTTGCCGGCCGATTCGGGAAAACTCCACTGCACCAGCGCATTGATGACATACGGCGACGCCAGATATCCGACCGGATACAGGAGTGCCGTAACCGTCACGCAGCGCAGAAGGGTGCGGCGTAATGCGTCCAGATGGGCGATCAGGGTGTTTTCGGAATCGTTCATGCCTGTTCTTTTTCCTGCTTTTCTTCCTTTGCCGCGGCTTTTTCCGCCGCGTTCATCAACTCCTGTCCTTCGGTGGACAAGGCGTTCTTCGCCTTTTTGAATTCATACGATGCGCGCCCCATCGCACGAGCCAGCTCCGGGATGCGCTTTGCGCCGAATACGATCAGGATAAAGAGCACGATCAGGATGATTTCCGTAAATCCGAGCGACATGTTATACCTCCTGCGGTTTGTTTTCAGTTCCGGTTCTTTCTGAATGATTCGATTTTATTCTTCAGGGCGGCGAGGGCTTGTTCCGGATCGTCGATGCCGGCGACCGACTGCTCCAGCGGACAGAGCCCGTCGCGTTTCCGGTTCAGGATGCGCGGCACCGGCAGCGTGCAGCCGGAAGTGATGCCGTGCGCTTTCAGGAACTCCGCCGCATCCTCGCTCATGACTTCGCCGTGGACGTGCCGGGCTTTTCCGCAGATGGCGATTGCCGCGGCGGCGCGGCCGACGACTTTGTCGACGATCACGGCATCGGCCATATCGCCTTTCCGGGTTTCGTAGATGGTCAGCAGCGGGCTGACGCCGCCGCCGCTCTCCTGCGCCAGAATCCGGCCGTCCTTCACCAGCACGCACTCGGCCCGGCCGTCCAGAATCATCCTCCGGGCGGCTTCGAGGCCGGGTTCCGGCGCGGAAGCGCAGCCGGCGAACACGCCGGACAGGATGAGCGCGATGGTTGAAAACACAAGTTTCACTTTTCTTTCCTCCGGTCGTTGGATGTTTTATTGCCCGGCAGCTTGTCGGCTGCTTCCCGATTGTTGTCCGTCATATCGCCCCCTTTCCATTCAGCACGATCTGTCTTTCGATTTCATGAACGGTCATCGCCTTTCCGGGAGCCGGGCAGACCGCCTGACAGGCGCCGCAGCCGATGCACAGCGCGGTATTCACCGGGCGCGGCGTGCCGTTGGCCCGGAGCGTGATTGCGCCGGTCGGACAGGCGGCCGCACATTTCCCGCATTTTTCCCCATCCTGAAAGACGATGCAGCTTCGCGGATTGAATTTCGCCTCCGCAATCTTCGTTTTCCGTTTGGCGGCGAGCGTCAGCGGACGGATCGCCCCCGTCGGACAGACCTGCGAGCACCGGTTGCAGTCGAATCGGCAGGCGCCGCACGAGAGATCCAGCGACACCGGACCGTCGCCGCCGGGAGCCGGAACGATGATCTTCGCCGGACAGTTCGCCGTGCAGAGCTGGCACGCCGTGCATCTGGCGGCGAACCGCTCCGCATCCCCCGCGCCGGGCGGCAGGATCAGGAACCGTTTCGCATACTCCGCCAGTTTGCCCATGCCGGTTTTCGCCAGCACCATCCCGGCGGCGACTCCGGCGACCAGCACGCCGCCGTTGATCAGAAACGCCCGGCGCGCCTGATCGACCGGCGGAGTTTTCCGCTCCGGCAGCGCGAACTTCACCGCCTGGAGCCGGCAGGCGGAAACGCAATTCATGCAGCGGATGCAGCGTTCATTGTCAAGCGTTCCGTTGTGAGAGTCGATGCATCCCTCCGGACAGACCTTCACGCACATGCCGCATTTGACGCACCGGTCGGTCAGGCGCAGCCGGAAAACCCCGTGCTTTGCGATCAGGCCGAGCAAAGTTCCGACCGGGCAGATCGCGGTGCAGTAAATCCGTTTTTTCCAGACGGCGAGGATCACAATCACAATCAGCGGGATCACGCTTCCGGCGGTGAACGAACCGGCGATCCGCCCGAAATTGGAATAGGGATCGAGCAGCAGAAACAGCGCCGTCCAGCCGAACGCCAGCATTCCGAACGCGGTTCCGGCGACGGCGTAGCGGGTTCTGCGGAAATTCGGAACCGCCGTTCCCTTTCGCCGGGAGAGGAAGCCGATCGCATCCTGCAGGATGCCGAACGGGCAAAGCACCGCGCAGTAGAACCGTCCGAACAGAAACGTGAACGCCGCGATTCCGAGCGCGGTCGCGAGCGCCCCGGCGGAAAATGCCGCAAGGCACCTCATCAATGCCGGACCGAACTGCACATGCAGCATTTCTGCAATACCGCCGCCGATTCCGGCAAATGCGGCTCCGCAACCCAGCAGAAAAAACGCGGCGGCGGCGATTCGCAGCGCTTTCCATAACGATTGTCTTTTCATTTTGCTCTCTCCGGGGCGATTCGTTTCCGGCCTTTCCTCCATTCAAGATAACGGTTACAGTTACTCTAAGTCAATGATGCTTTTTCAAAAAATGCGGAAAAATTTATTTGAGCCGGAAAAAACTGATATCCGAGGGAGAATGGATCACCACTCATCCCTCTTGCCGTTCCCGAAGAAGCCGTCGGGGGAGGCGGAAAGGAGTGACCTTCCGGCCCGATTCAGGCATTTTTTTCTTCGCTTTCGGCGGTATTTCCCTTTGCAGCCGTCAACTCCCGGCTCTCTGAATTCAGGGACTCCTTCGCCTTTTTGAATTCATAGGAGGCCCGGCCCATCGCGCGGGCGAGTTCGGGAATGCGTTTTGCGCCGAAGACGATCAGGATAAAGAGTGCGATCAGAATGATTTCCGTAAAACCGAGCGACATGGTGAATTTCTCCTTCTTATGATTACGCTTCGAGATCGTTTCTGACCCGTTTCAGCAGCTCCGGGATGTTGAGCTTCTGCGGACATTTTGCGAGGCAGGCGCCGCAGTTCACGCACGCCGACGCGGGCGCGCCGCGCTGGATCGGCGACATGGAGACCGTGTAGTCGAACAGCGCCTTCTTTTTGTTCTTGTGCAGCAGATAGTTGTTGTAGACGTAAGCGAAAATGTAACCGATCGCCACGTTGTGCGGACACGGAATGCACTGATAGCAGCCGGTGCAGTCGATGTGGCCGGGGGCCTGCCGGAACGCCCTGGTCGCCGCTCCGAGCGCCTTGCGTTCATCCGGCGTGAGCATGTTCGGCTTCGCTTTGGAGGCGTAGCGGAGGTTGGCTTCGACATCCGCCATCGAGCCCATGCCGCTGACCGCGACGCTGACCTCCGGGATATCCCACAGGTAGTCGAGCGCCCACTCCACGTCGGGTTTGACAACTCCCGTTGAGCGCAGGGCTTCGCGCATCGCCGGCGGCAGGTTTGCGAGAAATCCGGTGCGGACCGGCTTCATCACGGCCAGTCCCATGCCGTTGGCGGCGGCGTACTTCGGGCCGAGACATCCTGCTTCATATTCATAGTCGAGATAGTTGTGCTGGATCAGGCAGAAGTCCCAGGGGGCGGATTCGACCACCTCCTTGAACAGTCCGAGCCGGTCGTGGAACGAAAAGCCCGCGAAACGGATTTTTCCCTGCTCCTTGAGCTTCATGATCCTGTCGATCAGTTTGAACGGGATCACCTTCTCCTTCCAGCCCCGGTGCATGATCATGTGGATGTGGTAGAAGTCGATCACGTCGGTTCCGATCGCCCGGCGGGACTCGTCGAAAAATTTCTCGAAATCCTCCGGCCGCTCCATGATCCACCACGGCGACTTGGAAGTCACGTAGACCCGGTCGCGCCAGTTCCCCTTGAGAGCTTTTCCTGCAACCGCTTCGCTCTGTCCGCCGAGGTAGACCCGGCCGGTGTCGATGTAGTTCACGCCGCCTTCGATTGCGCGACGGATCATGGCGACGCTCTGCTCCGCGTCCACGGTCTTGCCGTCTGCGAGCATCGGCAGCCGCAGGAGGCCGAAGCCGAGCGCGGAGACATTGACGCCGGTGCGCCCCATCGGGCGGTACTGCATTTGCGGATTGAAGTTCAGTACCGGCTTTTCAGGTTTGGCAGCAGGAATTTCCGTCGCTTTCAAGACGGAGCCTTTGCCGAGCATCGCCCCGGCGGCGGTCATCAACGCCGCAGATTTCAGAAATTCACGTCGGTTCATGATGTTTCCTTCTTGTTTCTTATGCAGCCAAACCGATCAGGTGCGCCGGATTGCTCCGCACCATCTGGTCAATCGCTTTTTGCGGAATCCCGTCGTCGAGCAGTTCGCGGACGCACTGCCGCATTCCGTCGATCGGATTCGGATTTCCGCGTTGTCCGAGATCGGTCGAAATGAAGCTGCGTTCGGGGATGATTTTGATATAGTTCAGAAATTCTTCACGGCTTTGCCGTTCGAACTGCGGATTGCCGGTGCCGGGACCCCAGAGGCGGGGCAGATAGCAGTACTCCACAAATGCGCCGAGATCGACCGCCTGTTTGATCAGGTCCGGCGTCATCTTCCAGATCAGCGAGTTGACGTGGGTGACGACGAACTTTTTCACACCGACCTCCCGCGCTTTTTTCGCCAGGCTCAGGCTCTCTTGCGGCGAACTGTGTCCCGAAGCGAAGATGATATCCGCTTCGGCGCAGATCTCCATGACCCGGATCACTTCCGGCAGGACTTTCCCCTCCGGGCCAAGCACCGGGATTCCCGGCCCCGGAAGTTTGTCGCGCCGGTGCTGGTACGCCGCGGAAAGGGTCGGCATCCAGATGCAGCGGCAGAGCCTGCCGGAGGTCTTGACCGCCTGTTCCGCCGCATACGCATTGACTTTGTCTCCGTGAACGCGGTTCATGCAGAGGCTTCCGAATACTTCAAAATCCGGGAGCGCCTGCCGGATCAGGTAAGCGCGGTCGTGACAACTCCAGTCGTTCGACTTGTACATGACCGCCCGGTAGCCGGCCTGCTTCGCCTGTTCCGCCAGCGTGAATTCATCGATGCAGCGCGGCCGGGTGTCCGGTGAACAGTGTATGTGAATGTCGCAGACGCCGGACAGCAGCGGATCGGTTCCGCTGTTTTTCCGGGGCTGCACCGTCTTGACTGTTGCTGCACCGGTTGTTCCGGTCAACAGCATTGCGCCGCCCGCGACGCCGAGTGTTTTGATAAAATCGCGTCTGTCCATGGTATTTTTCCTTATACCCGTTTTCCAAGCAGATACGCCTGTTCCGGGTAGTCCGTGTGATTGATCGCTCCGGCCGGCCAGACGCCCGGGGCGATGATCTGTCCGGCATCGGTCCAGCCGAGATAGTCCAGCAGCACTTCGTAATGGCTGATGATCGCGCTTTCCTTCTTTCTGGAGTTGTCCGCATACGTCATCATCAGCACCGCCTTCTTCGGAACGTGAATCCGCCCGTTGATCGCATAGAAACGGTCGATCACCGCCTTGATCTGCGCCGAGATGCCGAAATAGTACATCGGCGTCGCAAAAGCCACCAGGTCCGCATCGACAATATGTTTACGGATGAATTCAAAATCATCCTTGAATACGCATGGGCCGTTCATGCCGCAGCGGTTGCAGCCGATGCAGGGATGCACCTCTTTGAACGCCGCATCGAAACGGACGACTTCGTGTCCGGCCTCCTGCGCTCCCTTGATGAAGTGTTCCGCGAGGGTGTTGGAATTGCCGTTTTTCCGGGGGCTGCCCGTGATGACCAGTATTTTCATTTTGCCGTTTCTTACTCCAGTGTTGGAATTTTGCGCCGATGCCGCGGTCAGCAGGGAGCCGCCGAGAAACGCGGTTCCGGCGGCCGCCGCCGTTACCGCCAGAGATGTTTTGAGAAATTCGCGTCGGTTCATATTATCACTTCATTTTCATTTCCGGGATCAGCGGTATCTGGTCCAGCAGTTCCAGTTTCCGGACCATGGCCAGCGTCCCTTGTTTGTATTTCTGAAAGTGCGGGGTTTTGATGTGACGCTCATAGGCGGCGCGGTCCGCATAGATCTCGAGGATGGTGATCTGTTCCGGATGCGCCTTGTCCTGCATCGAATACATCATCAGCACGCCCGGTTCGTCCGCCATGGACCGTCTCCCGCATTCAGTCGCAAATACGAGATATTCCGCAAGACGGTCCGGGTCAACGGTGATTCTGGACAGCCGTACAATGCTTTCCTCCGTCACCTTCGCTGTGTTTTCATGTTTCATGTCTTCCCCTTTTTCAGAGGTACGGGCGGCGGTCCCCGGCATCACGGGCGAAAGCAGAATCACCGCCGCCGGCAGGAGCCATTTCGTCGGAAGACGCCTCATCCTGCCGTCTCCCGTTCATTTGCCGGAGGTCGCCGCTTTGTAGTCGGCGTCGCTGACCGGTTCCAGCCAGGTGTTTTTGTTGGTCGCCGGATTGCATTCGATCGCCAGATGCGAGAACCAGCTGTCCGGTGCGGCTCCGTGCCAGTGATCGACGTCCGGCGGAATCTCCACCACGTCGCCGGGAACCAGACGCCGCGCCGTCTTGCCGCGTTCCTGATAGTAGCCGATTCCGCCGACCGCGATCAGCATTTGACCGCCGGTGTGGCTGTGCCAGTTGTTGCGGCAGCCCGGTTCGAACGTGACATTGGCGACCGGAACGTTCAGGCGGCCGTCTTCCGTCAGGCGGGCGAGATAGGATTTGCCGCTGAAGTATTTTGCGTATGCCGTGTTCTCGCCGCCGCGCGGAAAGGCGCTGACGGTGCTGCTTCTGACGGTTTCCTGAATTTCCGCGACCTGCGCATCGGTGACGCCGTTGTGTTTGCCGATGGCGATGTGGGAGTTCAACTGGCTCTCCACGCCCGGCATCGCGGTGAGCGCGGCGATGGTGGCGATTTCGCGGGTTCTCCAGTCGAGGTTGTCGCGCCCGAAGATGTCGCCGAACAGGTGCGCCTTGAGATATTCGTCGATTGCCGGAGCGAATTCAAAGAGCGCACCCCTGACCGGCGCGCCGCAGAGTTTCGTCTGGTTGGCGGTGCCGAAATCGATGCTCTTTCCCGCCGGAAGCGGGCCTGGCTGCCTGCCTTGTGCATCCCTGATACCCGCTGCTTCCCGCTCTTTCAGCAGAACCATGTAGCAGCCGAGCGCATTCAGGCTGCGCGGGAAACCGCAGTAGGCATAGAGCTGAGTCAGAACCTCCTTGATCTCGTTTACAGTCAAGCCGGCGTCAAGCCCTGCCGCCAGCGCGGTTTTCAGTTTCGGCATGTCTCCGCGCGCCGTATATGCGGCGATGGCGACGAGCTTCTGTTCCTTTGCGTTCAATGCGTTCATGTTATCATTGGCCTCCGTGTGGTTGACGATGCAGAAAAAAGCGAGCAGAACTCCGAATAAAGCGATTTTTTTCATGGTATTCCTCACTTCCTGACGGTGACGGTTTCATTGGCCCAGTTGGTTATGGCGTCGCCGGAATGCCTGATGCTTCCGCCGGAGAACGCGCGGCCTTTGCCGAATTTCGCTTTCGGAACCGCCTTGCGCATATCCGTTTCGCACCGCGCCATGCCGCCGCCGCCGTGGGTCACGAACGGGATGACGGTTTTTCCGCTGAACTCATAGCTGGAGAGAAACGCCAGCACCGGCGGCGCCATCGTGCTCCACCAGTTCGGCGTGCCGACGAAGATCACCTCGTATTTGCCGAACTCCTTCACTTTCTCCGCCAATTCCGGTTTCACTCCGGCGGCGATCTCTTTTTTCGCCTGATCGACGCAGGCGTTATAGTCGGCCGGATACGGCGTGACCGGCTTGATTTCGAAAAGTTCGCCGCCGGTCGCCTTCTGAATCTGCTCCGCCGCGAACCGGGTGTTGCCGCTGTAAGAATAATACGCGATCAGAATCCTTCCCGGTTCCGCCGTCACTTCTGCCGCGGAAGCCCGGTCTTCCGCGGAACATCCGAACATCGAAAACACTGCACCTGCCATCATGCACGCCATTGCTTTTCCGGTCATGTTACTTTTCTCCTTTTGCTGTTTTGATTTTTCCTTCCACGGAATACAGCAGGAAATCGAGACAGTCGATCCGCTCCTGATTCTCGTGAACGGCCCGGAGCAGCGAATCTCTCTGCCGGAGCAGGAGCCGCCGCTGTGCCTGGGTTTTTTTCTCGCGTTCATACGCCAGAAATTGTTCCGTCATTGCCGTATCGCAGCCTGCGTCTTTCAGATTGCGCAGGAGCAGGACGGTTTTTCCGTCAGGTTCAGTCACCCGGTTCACCTCCTTTGGCTGGTTTGGGTTTCCGTTAATCAATATAATGTGAAAGATAATTATAGCAAATACTTTCTTTCTATGAGAGTTAATGCTTGACAGGCATGATTTGGAGGGATATAGTATTTCCCGGACCGGAAGGAGATTGTACCATGGAACTCAGATTGTTACGTTATTTTTTGGCGGTGGCGCGGGAAAACAGCTTCACCAGGGCGGCGAAGTATCTTCATATCACCCAGCCGACCCTTTCACGGCAGCTGATGGATCTGGAAGAGGAACTCGGTCAGAAACTTCTGAACCGCGAAACCCACTACATCACGCTGACGCCGGAGGGGATGCTTCTGCGCAAACGCGCCGAGGAGATTCTGGCGATGGTGCAGAAAACCGAAGCCGAATTCAACTCCATCGGAGAAAATATCGCCGGGGACATCTACATCGGCGGCGGAGAATCGGAAGCGATGAATCTGGTCGCCGACGCGATCACCGAACTCCATGAGGCGTATCCGGACATTCGATACCACATATACACCGGAGTCGCAGGCGACGTCATGGAACGTCTCGACAACGGACTGCTCGACTTCGGCGTTCTGCTTCAGCCGGTCGATATTGCCAGATACGACAGCGTCGCTCTGCCGGCCAAAGATAAATGGGGCGTGCTGATGCGCCGGGATAACCCGCTGGCCGGAAAGGACTCCGTTACGCCGGAAGACCTGAAGGAACTTCCGCTGATCTGTTCGAGGCGCGACCTCCGCAACAAATCCGTCCGGAACCCTTATGCCGAGTGGTTCGGAGGATATTTTGACAAATTGAATGTGGTGGCGGTGCACAATCTGGTCCACAACGCTTCGCTGCTGGTGGAAAGGGGGCTGGGCAATGCGCTCACTCTCGAACCGAAAAATGTGGTGCGCGACAAACTCTGTTTCCGCCCGTTGAATCCGCCGCTGGAATCCGGTTCCAGCATCGTCTGGAAAAAGTATCAGGTCTTTTCCAGAGCCGCCGAAGCCTTTCTCGAGCGGATTCGGGAGAAGTTCGGCGGGCAGGGATAATTTGCCGCTCCCTTTCTCCGGGCGGACGATATGAAATTTTCAACGGGAAGTTGCATTTTTCCCTTTTCTGCTGTATAGTTAGAGAAACTCTAAGGAATCAGAACGCAGGGAGAAGATCTTATGATACCGCCGATTCGCCCGTTCAAACCGTCTTACGACCGTACTCCGAAATATTCCGTCAAGGAGGTGTCGGAGATGACGGGGCTTTCCTCCTATACGATCCGCTATTATGACAATGCCGGGCTGATTCCCGGCCTGGAGCGGACCGAGGGGAACGCCCGGCTGTTCTCCGACTATGCGGTAAGCTGGCTGCATCTGGTGCACTGCCTGCGCACGACCGGGCTGCCGGTGGAGCAGGTCCGGCACTATATCCGGTTGTGCCAGAAAGGGGACTCCACCATCCGCGAGCGCGGCGAAATGATCTTCCGGCAGAAAAAAGTGCTCCAGCAGCAGATCAGGGAGCTGCAGCGGCAGATGGAGGTCCTGAAGTACAAGGAGAATTACTACAAGGAGAAGATCAAAAATCCGGAAAACGACTACTGCAATCCGCGCACCCATGTCATCGTGCAGGAGCCTGCCGTTACGCCGGAATAAGTGATTTGCAGATAAATTGGTGATTGTCAAATGGATCATGCGGTTATCATCAGAGAATATATGCCTGACGACAAAAGAAGGGTGATGAATCTGATCCGGCTGAATACGCCCGAGTACTTTGCCCCGGAAGAGGAAGCGGATCTGAGTGAATATCTGGATCGCTGGAGAGAGCTTTATTATGTGCTGGAAACAGGCGGGGAAATCGTGGGGTGCGGGGGAATCAATTTTGCGGATCATCACACGACGGGAAAGATCAGCTGGGACATCATTCATCCCGCCTGGCAGAGAAAATCCCTGGGCACTCGTCTGCTTCAATTCAGGCTCGAAAAACTCAAATCCATCGCCGGCATCCGGAGAATTACAGTCCGGACTTCGCAGGCGGCTTACCGTTTTTATCAGAAGCGGGGTTTCGTATTGAATGAGATAAAAAAGGATTACTGGGCCGACGGACTTGATCTGTACGGCATGGAATACAAAGGCAATGTTTTGCCGTCTCGGGAGTGAAGCATGAAAAGCGGAACATGGTTGCCGCACAACCATGTCCTGCAATGGGATTGATATTCCCGGCTGTTTTCAGTTCCCGCGGCGGACTGCGGAAACGCCTTCCAGATCCAGCGCGACGTGATCGAATCCGGCATCCTGAAGCACGGGAACGATGACGTCGCGCTTCATCATAACCGGAATGAAACTGTTTTCATCGGTTCTGATCCGGGCGGTTTTTCCTTCCGCCACGATTTGAATGAACCGGTTCCGCGTCAGGAGCTTTTGCACTACGGCGCTTGCTTTTTTCAGCTTTTCCGGTTGAACCATTTTCATCGGAAAGCTCTCCTTTCGCACCGTTTCAGATTTGGAGTCCGGCGCGGTAAGCCTCCTCCCATACCGGCTGATTCCGGACTTCGCCTTTTTCGTAAACGCCGAGTCCGCAGATCATTCCGGCTTCGACGGAGCCTTCGTAGCAGTCGAGGAAACCGCGCAGGGCTTCGATCGTCCCCTTCAGCATCTCCCGATTGGTGTCGGCCATCGTCATGATGTAGTAGTATTTCTTGTCCGTCAGGCGCGGAAAGATCGCGACGGTGCGGTCGAGCAACGCCTTGAGCTGGGCGCACATGGTGTAGAAGTAGACCGGCGTGGCCAGCACGATCACGTCCGCCGCAAGCATTTTTTCCAGAATCTCCGGCGCGTCGTCCTGCTGCGGACATTTTCCATTCCGGCAGGCGTAACAGGCGGTGCAATACCCGATTTTCTTTTCGGCGAGGCGGATTTTCTCCACCTGATGACCGGCTTTGCCGGCGCCTTCGGCGAACCGGTCGCAAAGCAGATCGGAGTTGCCGTTCCTGCGGGGACTGGAGGATAGAATCAATATTCTGCTCATCTTGCTGTATTCCTTTATCAATGTATGAAATTCGTTAAAACATCGGGTTCCCATGCCGGCGGTTGGACGCCCGCCTTCCGGGCGGCCTCCAGGCATTTGAGCTGATAGGCCATATTCCGGCCCAGTATCCGCATGGTCTGCATGCCTTCTTCGTCCTTTCGCACGTCTTCCGGGGTCATGCCGTGGACCATATTCCAGTATCTCGATCCGATCACGGTCATCTGGGAGATCAGGAAATACTTGTTCAACTGATCGAAAGTCGCCGTGGTTCCGGCGCGCCTGGCGCTGACGATTGCCGCCGCCGGCTTCAGGCGGAAAATGTTGCGCCCGGACATGAAGCTCACATAAAACGCCCGGTCCAGAAACGGCACGGCAACTCCGCACATCGCTCCGTAATGCACCGGCGAGCCGATCACATAACCGTCGAACCCGGCGGCGTAATCGACGAAATCATTCACTCTGTCTTTGATTACGCACCGTCCGAGTTTCCGGCAGGCGCAGCAATGGCGGCAGGGGGAGGTCGCCTCCGTGCCAATGGTGTAGAATTCCGTTTCGATCCCTTCGGAATTCAGAGTGTCCGCAACTTCCCGGAGCGCCGTATAGGTACAGCCTTTTTCATGCGGCGAACCATTTACCAGTAATACCTTCATACAAAACTCCCGTTCCATTCTTTACTTTAATGTTTTCATATCGATCACATAACGGAATTTCACCTTGCCGTCGATCACGTTTTGATAGGCTTCCTTCAGCGCCTCCGGCGTGGCGGGGATGATCTTGACCTCTGGGTAAATCCCATGAGCGACGGAATAATCCATACACTCCTGATGCTCCCCGATGCCGCCGACGACCGAGGTGTAGATTTTACGGTGGGGGACCGCCAGAAGTTCCAGTATTTTGACCGATGCGGTCGGCGGCAGGCCGACCACCGCCAGTTCTCCGGCGCCGTATTTCAGCAGCTTCGCATAGTCGGTGAGCCTGTAATCCGACGGAATCGTGGAAATGATGAAGTCGAAGGAGCCGGCCAGCCCTCCGGCCGCCTCCGGCTGCTTCATATTCACATAGCGTTCGGCACCCATGCGGAGCGCATCGTCCCGCTTCTCCTCGGTGATGTCGAAGACCGTCACTTTCGCGCCGAGATCGGCCAGATACTTGACCGCCATGTGGCCGAGCCCGCCGAAACCGGCGACGCCGACCGTATCGCCTTTCTTCACTTTGGAAAAATGAATCGGCGACCAGACCGTGATCCCGGCGCAGAGCAGAGGAGCCACACGCGAAAGTTCGGCTCCCGCCGGAATTTTGATCGCGTTGCGTTCCGGCACGACGATCCGGTTGGAATAGCCGCCCCGGAAGTTCCTGCCGTCCTTGAGCAGGTTCGGGACCGGGTCCCGGACCAGGCAGAACTGTTCCAGACCGCGTTTACATTCGCGACACTCTCCGCACGAATCGACGAAGCAGCCGACCCCGGCCAGGTCGCCGACCGCAAATTTTTTCACCTCGCTTCCCGCCCGGACGACGTGTCCCGCCATCTCGTGGCCGGGAATGATCGGGAACAGGGGCTTGGAACCGGGTGCGGCGTGTTCGTTGAGTGCCGAGTGAATGTCGCTGTGGCAGATGCCGGAGTAGTCGATTTCAATCAGGATATCCTTCGGGCCGAGCGCATCGCGGGTGAAGTCCACGATGCGGAAATCGGAACCGGGTTTATCGAGGGCAAGCCCACGGGCCGGGATACGGTTCTCCGTTTCCGCGGCGGAAAGCGAGGACAACATTGCCCCGGCAAGCAGCAGAGTCATTATATTTTTATTCATAAACTGATCATCCTGTTCGTGTTATTGTTTTTCGACGGCCGCGGCGTATTCCGCTTCCGTAACCGGACCGCCCCAGACGGTTTTGTTTTCACTGCGTTTCGGCATGACAGCGATATGGGAGAAGTCGCTGTCCGGCGCCGCGCCGTGCCAGTGTTCGACCCCGGCGGGGATATCGACCGCATCGCCGGGCTGAAGCCGCCGCGCCGCCTTGCCGCGCTCCTGATAATAACCGGCGCCGGAGGTGCAGAGCAGAATCTGGCCGATCGAATGCGTATGCCAGTTGTTGCGCACGCCGGAGGCAAAGGTCACGTTGGAGGCGGCAAGATCGGCGTTCCGATTGTCGATCAGCGGAGCCAGCCATGCGTCTCCATTGAAAGTGGCGCTTTCGATTTTCGCGCCTTGCGGAAAAACATCTTTGCGCTTGAGGGGAGCGGCCTGCGCCAGCACCTCGGCGATCTGCGCGTCGGTAAGTCCGTTGTGCTTGCCGACGCGGATATGGGAGTCGCGCTGGGGTTCGGTGCCGTCCATCGCGGCCAGCGCGGCGACGGTGGCGAGTTCGCGGGTTTTCCAGTCGAGGTTGTCGCGCCCGAAGATGTCGCCGAACAGATGCCCCTTCAGGAACCGGTCGATCGCCGGAGCGAATTCATAGACCGGTCCCTTGATTTCCACGCCGCAGAGCTTCGTCTGGTTGGTTCCTCCGAATGCGACGCTGTCTCCCGCCGGAAGCGGCCCCGGCAACCTGCCCGGTACATCTTTGAGCCCTCGTGCTTCCCGTTCCATGACCAGAGCCATGAAATTGTTGAGCGCGTTCAAACTGCGTGGAAAACCGCAATAGGCGTAGAGCTGGACGAGGACCTCTTTGATCTCATTGACGGTCAGCCCCGCGTCAAGCCCGGCGTTCAGCGCCGTTTTCAGATTTTCCATATCGCCGCGCGCGGTGTACATGCTGATCGCGGCAATACTCCGCTCCTTTGCCGAAAGCGCCGCCGGTTTGACCGAAATAACTTCATCAAGCCATTTCTTCATCGCTTCCCCGGCGGAGCGGATGCTTCCGCCGGAGAAAGTCGCAGCTTTCAAGACATTGGATTTGCCGCAGAGCTTCCTCACATCGGCTTCGCAGCGCTGCATTCCGCCTCCGCCGTGCGTGAAGAACGGTATGACGGTTTTCCCTTTCAGGTCGTGTGTGGTCAGGAACGTCGCCACCGGCGGAGCCATCGTGCCCCACCAGTTCGGAGAGCCGACGAAGATCACCTCGTACTTTTCAAGATCAATCTCCGCCGCCAGTTCCGGCCGGAAACCGGCATTGATCTCCTGTTTGGCGACCTCGGTACATCTGCGGTATTCAGTCGGATACGGTTTGGCCGGTTTGATTTCAAACAGCGTTCCGCCGGTTGCCTGCCGGATCATTTCCGCCGCCGTCCGGGTGTTGCCGCCCCACGAGTAACAGGCGATCAGGATTTTATCCGGCAGCGTTTCCACTTTGCCCGATCCCGCATCCCGCGCCGAAGCGGAGATTCCTCCGATCAGCGAGGCCGCGATTGCACATGCCATTGCTCTTTTCACCATGTTTCATCCTCCATTATCAGGTTGTTGGGGATCATTCCCCGGTTTATCGTCACCAGACGAACAATTCGCGTTCGAGATTGATTTCCTGTTCGATATTGTGCCGGTTCGCTTCATCCAGCACACGGTCTATGCGGTCGGCGGTTCCGGGAGGGACTATCCGTACAAGTGTCCAGCCCGCCTGGGGAATCTTTGCCCAGGAGACCCGGACGGGACGGCCGTCCAGGCGGGCAATGAATTGAGGGGAACCACCATCACGAAGCCGGCAAAGCAGTTCCGGGTAGCGGAATGGGTGTCTGCCGGCGGAAGATTCCGCGAAATTCCGGTAATGCGCCTCTTCAAATTCCCGGTCCTCCGTCGAAAAGATCTGATTGCCTTCGGTATCCAGAAGGAAAACGGTCGTCCGGAAGTTTTCTCTGCGCGCCAGCCGGAAAAGCGGCTTGACCAGCTCATGAAAACAAAGCTCGAATCCAGTCAGCCCGATCTCCTTTCCCGCCGGGTTAAGAATCGGCAGCCAGCAGGAGACGACCGCATGGCCGGAGGTGTCCGGGTAAGGCGGACTCCACGGCATCTGCCGCTCTTTTTTCTCCCGCTGCTTCCGAAGCCAGGGGCACTGGAATTCCTCCGGAGAGGAAACCGCCTCATACATGCCGGGGAAGCGCAGAACCGCACCGTTGTCGAACACGTAGGTAATTCGCCGAAGCAGACTGCCGCGCTGCCGGAATCGCCGCAGGCTCTCCTCCGGAGAAGGCGTTCCGGCATCATCGTTCTGAACATGGTCGAGGATCAGGGTGAGTCCCTGCCGGCGGGAGGCGCGGAGCTGCCTGACCAGCGGCTCCAGCGCCGAACGCGGCATGGAGGCCGGCTTGAAGTAGGCGGCGTTTTCCAGACTGACCTCCTGATTGTAGAACGGCGTGCGGAACAGTCCCGCCGGGCGTTCCGGAGAATCCGGTGCAAATTCCGATGAGAAATAGAAGCGGCCGGTGTCGCCGCCGGGTTCCGGTTTGGTCAGTTCGATTCCCATGCTGGTGGAAAGTCCCCGAAGCTGTTCCCGGATGCGGAGCAGCCGATTGTCGATCTCCGCCGCCGTTTTTTCAGTCACGCCCTGAACTTTCAGCCGGCGCAGCATTTCAAGATTCACCTGCTCCGCGACGCATTGTTCGCGGCGCACCCCGTAAATCGCCATCGCGGCGGAAACGCAGAACACCGCTGCCAGCGCCAGCAGTGTCGCATAGCGGTGGCGGTACATGAAGCGCATGAACTTCTGAAGCAGGGAATCCGGGCGGGCGGTCACCTCTTCGTTGAAAAGATAATGCCGGACGTCGGCGGCCAGCTGTTTGACGCTGCGATAGCGTTCCGCCGGATCGACGGCGCGGGCTTTCTCGATGATCGCCCGCAACGCTGGGGAGATCCGCAGTCCGGAGTCGAGCGGCGTGGAGGGTTCAAATTCGCCCGCGCAGATTCTGGAGATCACCTCCTTGAAATCAGCGCCGGTGACCGGGCCGCGCAGTGTGGCGATCTCGTTGAGGATCATGCCGAGGGCGAAAACGTCGGTCTGCTGCGTGGCGGCGCCGTCCCGAAATGTTTCCGGGGCGATATAGGAGGGCGTTCCGTCGAGATGGCCTTTGCGGTCGGTCCCTTCCGGGCAGGCGATGCCCCAGTCCATTACATAGACTTCGCCGTGACGGCCGAGCATGATGTTTTCCGGCTTCAAATCGCAGTGGATGATTCCTCGGCTGTGGCAGTATTCGATCGCATCGCAAACCCGGAGAAAACTTTCGAGCCGTACCTGAAGAGAGCGTTCGTAACGCCGGTTGCGGGGCGGTTCCTCCCGCTGCCGTTCGCGGCAGCGTTTCAGATACTCTTTCAGAGTAATGCCGTTGACAAGCTGCATCGCCAGATGGAGACCGTCCGCGCTGTCGGTGTCGAGGCTGTACAGGGGAACGATCGCCGGATGGTCGAGCTGGGCATTGAGCTTGGCTTCCGCGATGAATTTCCTGACGCTTTCCGGCCGGGCAAGATGTTTTTCCTTCAGGGACTTGATGACGACCTTCCGGCCGAGAATCAGATCCTGCGCCAGAAAAATCCGCCCGAATCCGCCCTCCGCGATCAGTTTCAGGATTTTGTACCGGCTGCCGCTCTTTTCCAGCATGCGGCGGAATTCAACAGAGGAATCGGCGGCAAGATCCACCGTTTCAATCGCCTGGTCGGAACCGCTGATGATATCGCTCAGATGGGTGCCGGAATTACCGGCGGCGGCGTTTTCCCGCTGTTCGTCCATAACCTGCGTGAAATCAATATTGTCCGGAGAAGTCGATGGCTCCATGTTCTGCCTCCTGATATTTCCGTGCGGTTGTCATCCGGCCTGTGCGGCCGGAAGAATCTTCGCAATCCACTTTTTCACGGCGTCGCCGGATTGCGGGATGCTGTCGCGTGAAAAGGCCGCGCCGTCGAGGAGGTTCGCTTTCGGGCAGAGCTTTTTCATGTCCTCCGGGTAACGTCCGAGTCCGCTGCCGCCGTGGGTGGTGAACGGAACCAGCGTTTTGCCGGAGAAATCATGACTGGACAGAAACGTCGCCACCGGCGGCGCCATCGTATTCCACCAGTTCGGAGTGCCGACGAAAATCACATCGTATTCGTCGAGTTTTTCCGGCATGACGACAAGCTCCGGCCTGAATCCGGCGTCGATCTCCCGGCGGGCCTGTGCGACCACTTTCTTGTGATTGGCGGTATAAGGCTGCTTCGGCTTGATTTCAAAGATATCTCCTCCGGTCTCCTCTTGAATCATGTGGGCGATTCGCCGGGTATTGCCGAAAGAGTGCGAAAAATAGACGACCAGCACTTTCCGCGGGCTGTCCGAGGCCGCGCCATTCGGATTGTCCTGCTCGGAAAGCGGCTTTTCCGGCGGGTCTCCGCAGCCGGCAAGCGCCAGAGCCGCAAATAAAACAACCGCCAGCATCTTTCGGATATTGCTTTTTTTCATGATCGGTTCCCTTTTCATTTCCGAAGATATTTCTCAAAGAAGCTGTCCAGTTTCGGCAACGTGATCTCCAGATAGTCCGGGCGGTCGTAGAGGTCGACATGCGTGGCTTTCGGGACGATGAACAGCTCCTTCGGCTCAGCCGCCTTGCCGTAAGCGTCCTCGCTGAAATATCTGGATACGGCGTTCTCACCGGCGATGAACAGCACCGGGCGCGGCGAAATCGTTTCGATCTGCGCGAACGGAAAGAAGTTCATCATCGGCGCCAGGCTGGTGAAAGAGTAATAGCCGGTCGAATTCGGATGGTTTCCGCGCGGCGTGTCGTAGTAGTCCAGAAAATCGATGGCGAACTTCGGTGTGCCGGCGTCCACTTTTTCCGGCAGCGCACGGATATCCTTCCGCGCTTCGCCGCGAAATTCCCGGGTGCGCTGTCTGCCGACTTCGTCGAGAATTTTCATGCGCTGTTCATAGGTCTGCGTGTCGCCGACACCCTGACGGCGTGCCCGTCCCATATCGTACATGCTGATCGTGGCGACCGCTTTGAGGCGATGATCGATCTGGGCGGCGCTGACGGAGTAACAGCCTCCTCCGCAGATGCCGAGAACGCCGATGCGTTCTTCATCCACCAGCGGATGGTTGCTCAGAAAGTCGGCGGCGGCGCTGAAATCCTCCACCCGCGTTTCGGGGCTTTCGATATAACGCGGTTCGCCGCCGCTTTCGCCGTAATGCGAAGCGTCGAAAGCGAGCGTCACATAACCGCGTTCCGCCAGTTTCTGCGCATAAAGTCCGGAAGTCTGCTCCTTTACGCCTCCGAACGGATGGCCGACGATGACCGCGGCATGCTTCCGGGAGCGGTCGATGTTTTTCGGGATATACAGGTCGCCGGCCACTTCAATCCGGAAACGGTTCCTGAAACGGACCTTCTCCACGATGACTTTTTCACTGGGCAAAAAGGTGTAGTGAGAGGTCGAGGCGCAGCCGGTTCCGCCCAGCGCGAGTGCCGTTCCCGTCAGAATCGCCAATGTGTTCTTTTTCATGATCGTTTCTCCTTCCGGTTAAATGCCGGTCCGTTTTTCCAACGCTTCGGGATAACGGTCGCCGACGACTTCGACTTCTTCGAGCGCCGCGTTGATCCGGGATAATTCTCCGGTGGAAAGTTCCAGCTCCGCCGAAGCCAGATTCTCCTCCAGCCGCGCGAGTTTCCGGGTGCCGGGAATCGGCACGATCCACGGCTTCTGCGCGAGCAGCCATGCCAGCGCCAGCTGGGCGGGAGTACATCCCTTTGCCGCCGCCAGTTCGTCCAGCAGCGCGACCAGCTTCTGATTCGCGGCCAGCATTTCCGGAGCAAAACGGGGAACGATGCTGCGGAAATCATCTTTTCCGAAAGTCGCACCCGCTTTGATCGTTCCGGTCAGAAAGCCCTTGCCGAGCGGACTGAACGGTACGAGACCGATGCCGAGTTCCTCCAATACCGGCAGCAGTTCCGTTTCCGGTTTGCGCCACCACATCGAGTATTCGCTTTCGACGGCGGAAAGCGGCAGGACCGCATGGGCGCGCCGGATGCTGCCGATACCGGGCTCCGAAAGTCCCCAATGCAGGACCTTTCCGGCGTCAACCAATTCCTTGACTGCTCCGGCAACCTCCTCCGCCGGGACATCCGGATCGCCCCGGTGCTGATAATAAAGGTCGATCGCTTCGACTTTCAGTCGTTTCAGCGAACCCTCCACCGATTGGCGGATCACTTCGGGACGACTGTCCTGAAGTTGTTTGCCGTCAATGACCTGAATACCGAATTTGGTCGCGATCTTCACCTCGCCGCGAAACGGGGCCAACGCCTCGCCGACCAGTTCTTCGTTGAAATAAGGGCCGTAACATTCAGCGGTATCGAACATGGTGACGCCGAGTTCGACCGCCCGGCGGATCAGGGCGATCATCTCCTTCCGGTCCGCCGCCGGACCGAAGCCGTGACTCATGCCCATGCAGCCGAGTCCGATTGCCGATACTTCCAGATTGCCGAGTTTTCTTGTTTTCATTTGGAACCTCCTTTACAAAATATGTTTTTCCCAGAATTTGACCGCCTCGCCGATCCAGCCTTCCGCGCCAGTTCCCCTGCCGGAGCCGAAGCCGTGGCCCACATTGCGGTATAGGCGGAACTCAACATCGATTCCGGCGTGTTTCATTTCCTGCGCCCGGTGCTCCACGGTTGCAGGACTGGCGATCCGGTCCTCCGAACCGACTACGGAAAAAGTCGGCGGATCGTTCCGCGTGAATTCCGACTGTCCGGTGTAGGCCATCACGACCGCCGCCGGTTTCGGGAAAAGGCCGGAGGAACCGATGAAAGCCGCCATGCGCGCCCCCGCCGAACTTCCCCACAGCGAGTAATGTTTCGTTCCGACACCAAGCTCATCGGCATTCTGAAAGATGAATTTCAGCGCCGCCGCCAGATCTTCAACGGCATATTGTCCGCTGCCGGTGCGATATTTCAGCACAAAGGCGTTGTAACCTTTCCGGCTGATCTCGGCCGCGTATGGAAATCCTTCGTGAAAAGAACCGACGTAGGCGAACCCGCCGCCCGGATTCACCACCGCGAACGGCGCTCCCGGCTTTCCCCGGTAGAAAAAGAGTCCCGTATTGCGTTTTGCAGGAACCGCCGTCTTTTCCTGTTCCGTGTAGATGTCGTAAAAGACCGTCTTTCCGGCATTGGCGTCGCCGATCAGGCGGTTGAGCGAAGCGGCGGCTTCCGCCGGTTTCACATTGCTGTGATACGGCAGAAGCGTCGCAACCTGATCCAGCGGAACGTCATAATTCCGGTCGTCGTCCCACGGCAGCAGACGCCGCCCGAAATCCCGGAAAGCCGGGTGATTCACAATATCCTGAATGGAATCCGTGGTCCTGATCAGTGATGTCTGTTTATTTCCCGTCATCTGGCCGACTCCGATCTCTTTGAGCCATTTCGTTATCCTGGCATCCATTTCCTTCAGCGAATCCCGGTCCAGCTCGAATTCTCCGGCCAGTACCGCTCCCGGCGCGTATTTGCGGATGTCCTTCAGGCTGTGCCCGATGCCGTAGCCGCCGTGAGTGAAGAACGGCACGACGGTTTTTCCCGACAGATCGTGATCGTGCAGAAAGGATGCCACCGGCGGCGCAATCGTGTACCACCAGATCGGCGAGCCGACGAAGATCACATCGTAGTCGCGGATGTTTGCCGCTTTCGTTTTCAATTTCGGCAGAAAGCCGGAATCGACCTCCTCCTTGCCCTGTTTCACCACTGCCTGATAGTCTTTGGAATACGGCGTTTCCGGTTCGATTTCGATCAGCGTCCCGCCTGTTTTCCGTTGGATCGCCTGCGCCGCCTGCCGCGTATTGCCGGTATAGGAAAACACGGCAATCAGGATTTTTTTCGAGCTGGGCGTAATGTTCACCGGCTCCTCCGCATTGCAGCCGGATATCGTGAACAGCGCCAGCGCAAGTGCGAGTCCCGAAAAGAATTTTCTTTTCATTGTCATGCCTCCGTTTTTCAGGGATCGGAACTGAAATCTGTTCCTTTGTCAATCAATGTAATCATTAGAGCAACTGTAATTCAACAGCAACTTCGCAAAAAAAGAAAAAAATAGCGATCTACGCTCAAGAAATGAAAAATGGTTTCAGTTGAAACAGGAAATCTGGATGAAAAAGAAACGGAAAATGAACGAATTCACCCTTCCGAAATCGTTGAAGAAATGATTGCCGCTCCTTCCTGTAGCCTGAAACTCAAGGAGGCGGAACTGTAAGCAACATAGAATTTCTGGTAAGTCTTGTTGAAAAAAATTAGTCTTGAACAAGGAGATAGAAGTAATGTGTTAATAATAACTGTTTAGGCTGACAATACGGTATCGATACATTGTTCTTCGTATTTCTGCATCTAACCTTCGTTACAAAAATTACCGAAAACAGCAGAAAAATTTCCGTTCTTGAAGTTACGGAAATAGCGATAATCAACCATATCAAGGGAAATCCTGCCATCCGGGAACCGGTTGGAAGCCGGGCAAATACGGCTATACTGGAAGAATTCCGTACGATTGCCGTGTCGAAGTTCCCATCGTTGCGAAACGAGATGAATTGCGGGTTGCTCACGACTGACACACTGAACAATATCAGTGTACGAGGCGAACTGTTTGAATTGTGACTCTCCGTACCTGCTGGTTTACAAACAACCAGTGTAAAATGAACACTCCACCCTTCCGGGGAAATAGCAGTGTGTTTGTACATCGGAATTGTTTCAAAAGCCATTGGCAGGGCGGTTACATTGTTCGAGGCATATCCTTACAAATTATAATTTTAATATGCTTCCAACAGAAAATCAATAAGATTCACCACCTCAATTCCGGCAATGCCGTCGCCGTGAATTTTGTCATACGTGATGATTGTTTTAGGGAAATTATCCTGAATGGCCAATAGAGAACGAGTCTCCCGTTCTATTACGGCAGGCTCGGCCAGATTCATTGTAACCTGATAATAATGTGGCTTGGCATTTTTCAGCGCAACAAAATCAACTTCCATTTGCCCATTTCACCGGTGTATACCTGATCATAACGGCGAAGCTGCTCCAAATAGACAAGATTCTCCAGCAAATAAGAGATATCGCTGCTTCTGTAACCGATCTGCGAATGACGCAAGCCGAGGTCGGCAGCATAATACTTGTTGTTGATTTCAAGCTGCCTTTTGCCTTTAAGGTCAAAGCGATATGCTTTATAAAACAACTGCGAATCCACCCATCCAGTGTATCATGAATGCTGCGCAGAAACGGCAGCACGGTTTCATCACGGAGTTTATTCAGAATGCGCAGGCCGGGCAATCCGCCATATTGCAAATAATTGTCAAAAAGTTTTTCGTTATCGGAAAACTCGGGGAAGAAGTCCCGGAACTCCCGCAATGACAGCGGATAAATCGGGAATTCAATATAGCGCCCGGTCAATTTCGTCGATAATTGACCTGAAACCATCGTGGAATTTGGCCCGGTAATCGTTACGTCATAACTGTCCACTGTCGCAATACGGCAATACCACGCCTTTTTGAAGAAGGTAAACGCTATCGAAAGGCTGGGGTGCTTCTTTTCGGGCTTGCCGATGCAAAAGCGGACCAACTCGATCTCTTTGCGCCAGCCATCCCGTATCAATCAGATAAATTATACCAGGCAATTGACGCCATTAATGCCAAACTCGGCAGAGACCGAGTCCGGCTGTTAGTTCAGGGGCTTGAACAGAGCTGGCGCATGAAGCGGCAATTGCTCTCTCCAAGATACACGACTCAGTGGCAGGAATTGCCACAGGCAAAATAATCAACATCATCAAAAAAATGCCGTCTTGATGAAACAGACGGCATTTTTTGATGCCTTCCAGATTGCGGAACATGTTTTTATCATGTTTTGAATTGAGTTCACAAAGCAGATAACAAATACAATCCTTCTTTTTATTTCGAAGAAAATCATCAAAAAACTTATAACAGAAAAAATATTTATCAGATGAATATTTTTTTTAAATAAATCAAAAAAGTGTTTGTTTTTTGTTGGTTTACACGTTATAATGGTTGTAGGGCTTTGAATCACAGAGTTTTCCGTTTCGTATTTTTTCCGATTGGAATTTCCGATATTATAGGAGACGAGAACGATGAAAGACAAGCCACTGCGTTCCGAAACGGGGGAAGGATCGGGCTTCGATGAAGTGCTCGAATACTCACTCGTCAACACTCTGGAATGTGACGACAACTCCCTTACCGTCACTCCGGCCGGTTATCAAACCGATCTCAGTTTGAACCTGAAGACTGATTCCACACTCAGTGATGTCTTCTATTTTGTACCTCCGACCGAACGAGACCCCGGCCGACACTCCCTGCGTGTAAAGGAAAATATCAGCGGGCTGCTCTGTACCAGGAGCGATGGACGCTGGAAAGTCCTTTCATTCCCCGAACGTTCAGCGATCCTTGTTCTCAGCAACGGCGAACCGGAGTGGAAACTCGCCCCGGATGGAGAAAAACCGCACATTCTCAGTTCAGAAGGCGGCTCCTGGCAATGGTTCGAAGCTGCCGAATGCAAAGAAGCGTAAATCTGTTTTTCATACGCAAGGGAGTTGTATCATGGGATTCATGCAGATTGCTGAGCCGCCGCCGGAAAATGCGGAATATATCGATGTTTACAATGAACTGATTGAACAGTGCCGGAAACGTGGATTTGGTGATGATCTTACCTCCAAAATGAGCGGCGATTCATTAACTGCCGCAGATATGGATGTGCTTCAGGGGGCTATTATTGGCGCTCTTGATATGTTTTTCGATCCGAATCAGATGAAGCTTTCTGAAGATGATCCATTCACTCCACCGGTTATCAATGGGGGACAAAGGATTTCTGGTGGTTCCCGGCCGTTTTACCAGCAATGGAGAAGATGTTTATTCAACCGGAGCATCATTTGGCAGCAGTGTACCGGTTCTGTGGAATCATTTTCTGGACCTTGCCATGAGTATGATTCATCCAGCAGCGAGATGAAACGGCAGGCGATCAAGCGGAATGATTCAGACGGGATTGATCTTGCGGTCGATCTTGTGACTGAATATGAAAACGGTTATGAACTCTATGACGATACCGTTGTGCAAGTGCAAAAGATCTTCCAATATGTCAACGGAGTAAAAAAATTGCAGTCGATCAACCGCCGCAGCCGCGACGGGGAAAAAACTTGGGTGACGGCCAGCGGCAGAACGACAAGAACAATCCGCGCCAACGGTGAAAATGACGGAGAAGAAATCGAAACTGTCGTGAATTATGATGGTACGACCCGTGTATCCTGTTATGATGAGGGATTGCGTATCTCGGAGACCGACAGTGTTTTCGGAGAAATCTCGTATTTCCACGATCAATTCAATCGGGAAATCGGCAGCGACCGGGAATCGGAAGGAGTGACGACGAGTGAACGTTCCGTGCTTGATGACGCCGGGCGTGAAATCTCCGTCACGAGAACGGCGGGCGGAAAATCGCTGACCACAGCGTTCACCTATGATGCCTTGGGGCGCAAGCTCACCGAAACCACGCCGGAGGGAATCGTCACCAACTGGAGCTATACTTCGCGCGGGGAAGTGGAAACGGTCAGCGGCGGAGTTTACACGCAGCATTACACATATGACTCTCAGGGACGTACTTTGACCCTGACCACCTATCAGAATGAAGATACGCCGGAGATTACAACCTACGCCTATGATTCGCGCGGACGAATGACGCGCCGCACCTATCCGGATAACCGGAACGAGCAGTATACTTATCGCTGTGACGGCAAATTGTCGACCTATACGAATGTTCGGGGAATCGAACAACGGTACAGTTACAATCAAGCCGGTGAACAGACCGGATTTTCATCCGGAAACGATATTTCAAGGAGCTTTTCCCATGATCAGTCCGGAAACATTCTGTCGGTGACGGATGCAAACGGCAGTTACACCTTTACCCGCGATGAATTCGGGAATGTACTTACGGAAACCGCCGGAAGTCACACCCTGACGCGGAGTTATGACGAATATCGGCGCCTGATCGGGTTGACGCTCGACGGTGTTGCTCTGTATACGCTGAGTTATGGAACCGATGGGAGAATCGAAAAGGTGATTTGCGGAGGGGCGGCCGTGGTTTACTCCTATCGCTCCGGAACCGGGCAGATCGCTTCGCGCAACTGGCAGATCGGGGAAGACGCCCCGTTCCTGACGTTTAACGACAACTATGACGCGCTGGACCGTCTGAATGGCGTTTCCGTCGATGATGTGCCGGAGATTTCGTATACGCTTGACGACGACAGTCGCCGTATTACTGCGGAGCTGGTCGACGACAGCATCTGGACTTACGGATATGATGACAAGAGCCAACTTCTGACGGCAACCCCGGAAATCGGGAGAAACCGGGTTGAATGCGATGACCTACGCCTACGACGGAATCGGCAACCGGACGACGGCCTCCGAAGATAGCGCGGTGGTAAATTATACAGCAAATCTGCTGAATCAGTATACGGCGGTAAATGAGGATACGCCTGCCTACGATGCCGATGGCAATATGCTGACCAATGCCGGATGGACCTATACCTGGAACAGCGAAAATCGGCTGGTGAAAGCCGAAAAGGGAACCGCAAAACTCGAATTCGCCTAAATGGCTATAAGCTGATTGCGGTATACGATGGAATGAACAGTGATGCTCTGTTGAAAACCTTTGTCTGGCAGCCGGTCGGCCTTGATGTGCCGCTCTGCATGACCGCTGGATCTGCCGTGTATTACTATCTCACGGACGGCAACAAGAACGTGACCGGTCTCTTTGATGGCACCGGAACCCGTGCGGCAACATACATGTACGATCCTTTCGGCCAGACGTTGAGTGCCAACGGTACGGCCGCAGAGTCAAATCCCTTCTGTTTCAGCAGCGAATTTTTTGATACGGAAACCGGGTTGGTCTACTACAACTATCGGTACTATGATCCGAAGATTGGTAGATGGGTCAAAAGAGATCCGATTGGTAATAGTGGTGGAATGAATTTATATGCATTCGTCCACAATAACGGCATTCAACTTTTTGACAAATTAGGTCAAGAGATTTGTGGCTGTTGTGGACCGGATATAACAGCTCCGCTCAATAAGGTTCTTGAAAAATTAGAAAGATTTTGGAAGAATTTGTCTGACGAAGAAAAGTCAAAGGGAATGAGTTTTCTGGGGGGAAATATTGACCCTAATACTGGGGAAAAAGTCTATACGAATGGATGGGATATCATAGATTTAGCCAAATGGTATTGGGAAGAACAAATGGCTGTCAATAAAGCAGTTTGGCAATCAACAGGAAAGTATACAGGGTGTGCCCAAGGAAAAGATTTCGCTGATACTGTGGCTGTTGGAACTGATTGTTATTATTCTGGTTCCGTTAATTATATACTATTTGG
>ENA-UERG01000199-UERG01000199.1-human-gut-metagenome-genome-assembly--contig:-NODE-199-length-58486-cov-76.768049_pt1 | contig 58486 bp, 33 predicted proteins | sample MGYA00242954_ERZ507954 | MGnify/ENA primary metagenome ERZ507954 (study PRJEB26167, sample SAMN06115478) | human gut metagenome | host: Homo sapiens | place: China:Sichuan | collected 2015-01-21...
AAGAACTCGATTATCCCCTTTTTAAGGGACTATTTGATTAATTAATTAACGTGTCCAATTTTTATTGGACACTAATGATATTGTTTATCTTTGTTTGTAATTCTACTTTTGCTCAAGTAGATTGGGTTCATTATGCAGATAGCTTAGAACAAATTTCTCTTCATCATGATTTGGATTATCAGGCAATATTAAATTATATGAATAAGAATGCCAGTAAACGTCCTACCGAAGATTTAGAGAAGAGTCGTTATATTTATTTATATGGTTCTTCTCTTTATAACCTGGAAAAGTTTAAAGAAGCAATTCCTTATTTGAAAGAGTATATTCCTTTGAAACAAAAACTCCATCAGACAGATGTGGATTTAATGGAGGCTTATTCTGCTTTAGGTAACTGCTATTTAAGTTTAGACTCATTGAATTTAGCAGAAAAATATTGTCGGCAAGGTATCGTATATTTTGATGGATTGAAGGGCAGTATTGGCATTTTCGACAAGTATGAACTATACAAAAATCTAATTAAGGTCTATGTAAAAAAAGGAGATGTTGATTTAGTTAGGGATGTGCATAGAGAAGCTCAAAAATGGTGGGCTGCTTTTTGTTTAGAAGGCCATCCAGATATGAAGCAAAATGTAGAGGATTACAATGATATTTTAGAGGAGGTTCAAAGACTGGAATTTGATAAAGATACGATTTCTGTAAATTACATTGCGAAATTAAGTGCCTTAGGTTTGGCTCTGTCAAATATTTATGTGTTTGATGAAGCAAAATATGAACTTGATTGTGCCTTTTATAAGGCAAATAAATATTTTAATCAGCAAATCCCAGAGTTGAAACCTGCTTATGAAGGATTATATCAGTATTATCTTTTTAGTCAGAATTATCAGGGACTCATTGGATTTTTGCCAGCACTTACTGATTATTTTAAGGGTGATGATGATAACTTGAAATATCAGGCTCCTCATGTTTATATGAATTTGGGAACTTTTTTTGCACAAGAAAATAATCCTCAGCAGGCATATACTTTCTATAATTTAGCATATCAATATATGCTAGAAAATGATAAACCGGGTAATATGATAGAAATAGAGAAATCATGCTTGATACGTATGGCACAAGCAACGACTGCCATGCAAGAGACATCCCGTACATTAGAAATAGTACAGGTCTTGGAAGAAATACTTACTCCCAAAGATACTCTATGTAATATTTTATGTTCTTATCAGAAGGGGTTGGCTTATTTAGCATTACAGCAATATGATTTAGCGGTTGATATTTTTACTAATAAAATGCCTCTTATTAGAAGTACTTTAGGTATGAATCACCCGTATTATTTGGATTTTCTCAATGAACTTGGTTTGGCATATCTTTGGGATGGCAAATTGAATGAAGCAATTGCTGAGTTTAAGGAAGCTATAAGTATTGCTGATTCTACCAAACAGGAAAGAAATCTTTATCTCTATTATCATAATTTGGGTAGAGCTGTAATGTTGACTAATGATAAACAAAATGCTCTTAAACTATTAAAAATATCTGAAAAGCTTCAGAAAGAGCAGTTTGGTAATGTGATGGAAAATACTACAAATTATATAAATGAATGCATGAAATAATGAGACGCTTCGTTTTTCTTTTCATAATGTTAAGTATTTGTACTTCATTGTATAGTCAGAACTTGAAAGATTTGCAACGCAAGGTAAATACCCTTGTGTTGCAAGGTAGGTATCAACTTGCTCTTGATGAAATAGAGAAAGAGTGTGGAAATATAGATATAGTGCAAAATAATAATCAAGATTTATTTGGGATTGCTTATTATAAAGCTTATTGCCATGTTGCACTTTCTGATTATGAAGTAGCTGATACTTTCATTTCTAAATTATCTAATCAGATTATTTCTTGGGAACCATCAAAACAACGAAACGAAAATTTGGCTTCATTGGATTATTTAAAAGGAGACTTATATCAATGCATGAATAATTTTAATGGAGCAAATCAATTGCTAATGTCGTCTAAGTCTTACTTTGACTACGAAAGTCGTTTTGATGATGTGTATGTTAACGTCTTGTTCTCATTGGCTGGTGTCAAACTGGCTTTAGGTCAGAAACTTAAGGCTAAGCTCTATATAGATGAAGCAAATGATATTCTTTCAAAAACTTCAAAAAGTTCATCTTTGGGTGCTTACAGTATTACGTTGGCAAATTTGTATGAAGAGATTGGAAAAAGAGAAAATGCAATATCTCTATTGGAACGTGAATTACAGAATTTAACGCCGAATGTTCCTCAAAGTGCTATTTTGCAAATCAAGATAGAGCTTGCCTATTTTTACACTTTAGATGGAAAATATCAACAGGCCTATGATTTATTATCTGATATTGAATATGGGGATAATCTTTGGCTGTATGAATTGAAGGCTTCTCTTTCGTATTTATTGAACAAAGGAAACGTTTCTCAATATATACAGGATTATAACAATAAGATGATGAGGCAATCTTATTCATTGGCAAGTCATTTTGCGGATATTGAATTTGAGGACTATTGGGCTTCACTTTCTTCTGTTTCATTGTCGGTAAATGGAATATTGGTAAATTCTTTTTTTCAAGGAAACAAAGGAACTATAGATAACAAAGGGATTATAGATACTTACAACTATTTGTTGTTTTTGAAAAATTTTGTACTTGTTAATAAACTGGCCATTTCTGAGAGGATAAAGAATGATACAGAAGCAGCTGCTTTATCTTCTCAGGCATCAGGTTTGTATCAAGAATTGAATGATCCTCACCTTTCTAAAGATAGTGTCGGAGGTATAAAAAATCAGTTAAGATTGTTGGACAAGAAAATGAAATCTCTTGTTTCAAATAGTCTTTCCGGTTTTAGTACAGTATCTTTTCCTACTTTTGTCTCTTTAAAGCAAAATTTGAGGGAAGATGAGGTGATGTTGGATTTTTTCCCATATTATGAGTTCATCTCTTACGACACATATTATGTATACTATGCGGTATCTATTACGACAAAAGAGTCTCAGGTTCCTAAATTCTTGAAGTTATGTCGTGTAGAACAAATAGATGAGATATTACGCAATAGTAAGCTGTATGATGCTAAGAATCTGGTTTTCTATTCAGAAATTTGGAAAAAAATAGAACGGTATATCTCAAAGAAAAAGAAGATATTGATATCTCCGACCTTGAATTTGAATAAAGTGAACTTTGGAGCAATTTCTTGTGGAGTAAAGAGATTAGGTGATGTTTATCAATTGGCTTCAATTTCTACTTTAAACAGTTTATTTCAAAGGGATTGCGTTAAAGATAGTGCAAAGAAAAGTATTGCTCTTTTTGGTGGTATAGACTATGATGCTTCTATTTCTGTCAATAAAAAGAATGTTCAGGACACTTCGAAAACAAAGTTGGACCGAAGCGGTTTTGATTATTTACCAGAAACTCTTAATGAGGTCACTAATATATCTGATCTGCTTGCCGGTGTCATGAATACGACAGTTTATTCGGGGCAAAAAGCTACAGAGTCTCAATTTAAGCTTCTGTCAAGACATTCACCAAGTGTGATACATATTTCAACGCATGGATTTTATTTAAAAGGAAAAGGCTTGAAAGCTCCTTTTTTCAAGAATTTGTCACTGAGTTCTAAAATTACATATAAAATGTCTAAATGTGGTTTGTTGTTTTCTGGAGCAAACAATGCCTGGAATGGTATTTACGCTCAAGATGTTGAAGAAGATTGCATATTGACAGCAGCTGAAGTTGAAAAAATGGATTTATCCGATACGGAACTTGTGGTTCTCTCAGCTTGTGATACAGGTTTGGGAGATTGTGAATCTATAGATGGAGTATATGGTTTAAGTAGGGCGTTTAAAATTGCAGGTGCTCATACCATAGTCATGACGTTGTGGAAGGTTAATGATCTTGTGACAAGAGAATTTATGTGTGAATTTTACGGTCAAATTAAGGAAGGTTTGGAATATCATGAAGCTTTCCGAATAGCTCAAAAGAAATTGAGACTCAAATATCAAGATCCTCTTTTATGGGCACCATTCGTAATCATAGATTAGTTCTGGTATTATAAAAGAAGTATACGTCCATGATGATTTTCATGGGCGTATACTATTGTTAAGTGATGTTTTACCATTCATGCAAAGCTTTTAACCTGATGGTGTATCATTCCATACTTTTCAACAGCTTATTGATATGGGTAGCCATCTGTGGCTGTTCTTTCTTCAGAATGATGAGCACATCCTTAGCCTTGTCTTTCTGGTCATCCTTGATATATGCCAGAGCAAGATACCATCCAATGGTTGCTGAATTTTGAGCACAGTCAACGTCTGTGAGGCGTTTGTCATATAAAGCTTGGAGTTCAGCGATAACCTTTGTCATGTCACGGTCTTTCTTGATCGATGTTGCTATGGAATCAAGTTTGCTGAGCATCGCTTGATCGCCTTCTCCTCGTTCAGTTAGAGCACCTCCCATGCTGATGTTTTCAGCTACAATGCTATTACGCTGCTGGTAGCCATATTCTGTAAAGCGGAGATAGCCTCCGAATCCCATGTAAATGAGCAAAGATGCAGCAATTGCCATAAACTCTTTGAGGCTTATGATTCTTGCTCGGTGTGAAGAGGCTTTTACCGCTGAATTTAGCTGTTCTGTGAAGGCTTTCTCTTCTTCCTGTCGCTTCTCTTTCATCGATTTTGCCATGAGTGAGGTAGCCAAGGCACGTTCTTTCAAGCTTGAATCATAGTTAAGATCATCTTTGAACTCAGCTTCTTCTTCCGGTGTCATGTTGTCTCGGATGAAGCGTTCGATTCGGTCATCCTGATCTATGGTAACAGATTCGTTCAGCTGCTCTATGAATGCCTTCTCTTCTTCCTGGCGCTTTTCCCTCATACATTTAGCCATGATGGCTGTTGCGAAAGCTCTTTCTCGCAAACCTGGGTCATTGGCTAGGTTTGTCTTGAAAGATTCTTCCTCTTCTGGCGTCATCTTGTTTCTGATGAACTTGTCTATAAGTTCGTCTTGCAAGATCGCTTCTTGTATATTGTCCTGCTCCATGATGCTACTTCTTTAAAATTTTGAATACTTCTGGAAATAAGGATTCAAGTTTATCCTTGAACTTCTTGACGCAGCGCGATTTGGTTGTCTTTACAGAATTTGCATTGCTGAAATTATATTTCTCGGCTACTGCTGTCAGATTCTCCATGTTATCCCAGTATATGCCATGGAAGATTTTATTGCAGTTGTCAGGAAGTTGGGTGATGATCTCTTTCACGGCTTCTTCCATCTTGCTCAATTCAATTTCACCTTCGTGTCCATCGGTGGCGGCTGACATCAGATAGGACAGCTTGTCCATGTTTACGCTACCATCTTCGTTTTCCTGGATCATAGAACTCATAGAGACTTCTCGGGCTGTCTTATCCACCACGATTTTGCCATTTTCATCTTTGTGCTTGGATTTTGGAATCGTCATCTGTCTCTTCCTGATCATGTTCATGGCAGTGTAGTTGCAGATTCCGAAGAAATAGCTTTCAAAGTTTCCACTTTTGCTGGCCAACTCTTCCAGATAGTTGTTTTCTACGTGCATGAGTTTTTCCCACACTCTTGTACATGACTCATAGAAGACATCATCAATGTCTTCTTTAGTTAGAGTATGCTCAAACTTCGAAGCTAGAGCTTTGATTACTTTGGGTCTTAGCTCGACTGCGATTTTGATAAGTTCTGTATTATCTGATGGTACGTTCATATTTAAAAACTTTTTTCGATTACTAAATTCTGATTCATGGGCCACAGTCCTTCTTTTGTGATTAGCTTGTTGAGTTGGCTGATAACCGTACTTGCGTTGGTTGAAAGGCCAAACTTCTTAATCACTTGTGCCATATGGAAGGATAGGGGACCATAGATCTTATTGTTTGCCTTGATTTCTCGATTCAACTGATAGGGACGGCATGCTTCAAAGAAAACGACATGAGAGTTCTGTCTTGTCTTTTGAACTTTATAGTAGTTGGTCGTCTCCAGTTTCTTGGGTTTGAAATACTTGCCTCTTGTAAAGGTGAAACCTTGCATGGTTCCTCTAGAAGGGCATTCATCTTCATCGTCGTCCAGGCCTTTGGAAGCTGTACCGGCATGGCATGCATCAAGAACAGCATAGACAACTCCTTTGGGTCCTATTTTTGTTCTGAGTTTGGTGATCAGCGGAGCAAGGTCATCATCCAGGATATGTTTGTGGCCTTCATAAACTCCCTTTTTGTACACCTTTCTGGCATCTACAGGAATGATGGCTTCGTCCCATCCGTCTGCTTCATCTCCACTGATGTCTTCAACCGGTTGTCCATGTCCGGAGAAATGAAAATAGACGATGTCCCCTTTTTGGGATGTTGCGATTAGTTTATTGATACCCTCTATGATGTTCTTATGGGTAGCTTTTTCATCTGTGAGAGTTGTTACCTTAAATCCTTTAGCTTTCAGAATAGGTGCGAGCAACTTTACATCATTAGCCCCATTGATATTGTTCCACTGATAACCTGTTAGGGCAGTGTCATATTTGGATATGCCTACTAGTAGTGCTCTTTTTTCTTGGGCTTGAAGCCTGAAGAAAAAAGAGCAAACCAGTAGTATGATGAATATTTTCTTACTCATATATTTTTTTCTGTTTCAAAATTCAAATTTTGGGGCAAAAGTACAAAAAAATATCGTAAAGGTGAAATTAATTTATATAAAAAATAGATGTTTTTGAAAAAACGTTTTTTACATCGCTTCAAGGCAAAAGGTTGCCCGAAAGGTCACGGTTGCCGTTGAGCGTGTTTTCACGCTCTATATGATGTAAGATGCCGTCAGAGAGAGATGACCATATATATATGAATAATAGTATCCATATGAGTTTTTTTATTCAGTTACATGCCAGTTACATGCCAGTTACATGCGCCAAGCACTGTTTTACAGGGCTTTTGCTCTGTTTTAGGGCTGTTTCGAGTCGCCCAGTTACATGCCAGTTACATGCCGGTTACATGAGTTATGCCCAATACGGGATGTAATTATGTCGGTTATTACCCTCGGCGTTTTCTTCTTTTATCATCTTTGCTTCCAAGGCATCCTTTATGATTCTGGAAGCCATCGGGTAGTTCTTGTCTTCAATGCCCAAGCGGCCTCGGAGAGATTGGTTGTTCATCTTTTCGTTTGAAACATACCTGAGGCAAGCGTGTTGATAGCAAGCCATCACTCTTTCTGACTTATCCAAATCGGCAAACTTACGGTAGGTGAAGACGGTAGCTTCCGTTCGTGTTTCTTGAAGTTGGATGCGGATAGGAGGTAACTGGTATAATTCTACATAGAAGATAGTCTTATCCATACCGCTTCCCTTCTCTTCACAGATACCTATGCGGCGCATGATGTCGGCAAGAGAGTCGTTTCGAGATTGGTACTCATCGATGAAACGCTCTACGCTGATAAGCGGTTGTCCGGGATTGGAGAACGCAATGCGGTCGGAGTATATTTCAATCATAGGAAATCCCTGTTCTGCAAAATCCTGGTGGATAATCATATTTGCAGTTAGCTCACGTATCGCAATCTCTGGGTACATACGCGTATTCTTTCTTAGAGCTTGACCGATTTCTTCGTTGGCAGGAAGTTGGCTGTTTATCCAGGCAATCATTTCCTCGAAGCTAATGGCATAACCTTTGTCGAATGATTTTTCGCGAAATGTTTCAATTTTTCCCTTGCCTTTATAGACAATGACTCTAACCATTTTTCTTTTCAATCCATCGAAGTCAGAAAGGCGTTTGGCAAACAGAATGGCGCCAAGTTCGGTAATTCCATATCCGATTTCATCTTTGGTAATCAAGTTCTCAGAAAGGAATCGGTCCAAGATACCATTGATGTCTTGTGGAAGTGGCAAGTTCATCATGTCAAAGTACACTTCTGCACTGAGAAAAGAAAACACATCTTGTCCAGACAAGCCCTTTTTCAAGATTATCTTTTCCAATGGCTTCTGACCACCTTTCCATATCTTGGCTTCTTTAGCCGGAAAGTCTTTCAACTTTCGGGTAATGGTACCAACTCTGATATAAGACTCATGCAGGAAACTTACAGGGCGGTTTGTTGTAGCTGGTATTTTGAAGATGCAGACATGCCCGTTGGCTTCATAATCAAAATCATCGATTATTTCGAAGTCAATACGGGGATTCAGACGGGTTGACAACCAGGATTCCAGTTCTTCGTTGCCAACCATTTTCTGTTTACCATATAAGTCTGTGCCAATTACGTCATGGCTTTCGTCATCAATGCCAAATACGATGTAACCAAACGGCATATTGCTCAAATAGGCACTATTTGACAGGGCAGAGATTCTTTCGCCAATCTCTTCCTTAGAATGAAAATTATGTTTGAACTCTAACCACTCCGTCTCTTTTGGCTTGGCGGTCAAAGCATCTATCAGTCTTTTGAAATCAATATACTCCATTATGAATAAAATGTTTATTTTTGATACAAAGATAATATTTTTCTTTGAAAATAGGGCATATATTTAGGAGGAAAATGTATTTTCTTTGTGATTTTTTCAGTTTGGGGTGAAAAACTCTATGTATGGTGCTAAACTAAATATTAGTTGTATAGGCTTGATGGATGGTTCGCCTAACTATGGCATGAAAGCAATGAAGAGGGTAGAGCGTAAATGATAAGTTACTGATAATGCTAATATGCCTAATAGTTAGTTCTTTCTTTTACTCAAATTATGGTGTGTGTAATCGCAAGAAATAGTGTGAAAGTATGTAAAATGATGACTTGTTTTTGCCAACCGATTCAATTTAGTTTGGAATTATGTTGGCAAAATGTTGGCAATTTCTAGAAACAAAAAATCCTAACCGCTTATTGTCAAGCAGTTAGGATTTTCTTCGGTGCGCCTGATAGGACTCGAACCTACACGGCCTAAACCACTAGATCCTAAGTCTAGCGCGTCTACCAATTTCGCCACAAGCGCATTTGCGAGTGCAAAGATACAATATTTTTCTGAATAAAAAGAAGAAATATGCAAAAAAAAGCGGATTCGCTTGTTTTTTACGAGAAATAATGGTACTTTTGCAGGCAAGTTATGACAAGCTATATATGCAGACAAGCTATATATGCAGACAAGCAATAATATGCTATAATAAGCAGGTAAACTTTAGATAACATAACAAATGAACACAAGACATCTATTATTGTGGGCATCTCTTGCTTTGACGATGCCTCTCGCCGCGCAGACTCCTCAGGAGGATTTCAAGCGCGACATTACCCTTTCGGGTAGTAACTATGTGGCTTATCGTGGACCGCAGAAGCAGTTGACTCCTGCTCCTAAGGGATACAAGCCTTTTTATCTGAGCCACTATGGCCGTCATGGCTCCCGCTATATGATTGGCAAGCAGGCGTATGATGTGCCTTATTTCTCTCTGCTCAAGGCGAAGCAGAAGGGAAAACTGACTGCCAAGGGCGAGGAGACGCTGGAGAAAGTGAAGATGATTCGTGAGGAGGCGAGGGGACGTGATGGCGAACTGACTCCGCTCGGCGCCCTGCAGCATCAGGGCATTACCCGAAGAATGATGGAGAGATTTCCTGAGATCTTTGCCGGTAATACGAATATCGAGGCTCGAAGCACAACGGTGATCCGATGCATTCTCTCTATGGAGAACGGTTTGCAGCAGATGCTCCGCATGAATCCTAAGCTTCATATCTTCCACGATGCCAGCGAGCATGATATGTATTATATGAACCTGGGCGACAGACACCTGGATAGCCTGAAGAATAGCGTGGGCATCAAGGTGGTGCAGCAGGAGTTTGCTCAGAAGCACATTAACTGCAGTCGCCTGATGAAGGAGCTTTTCAACGACCCTGCCTGGGTGAAGCAGAATATCAACCAGAGCGACTTGAACAGAAAGCTTTATGAGATGGCGAGCTCTATCCAGGGCACGGAATTGAGGGGCAAGGTTTCGCTCTACGATCTCTTTACAGAGGAGGAACTGTATCAGAATTGGCTGAATGCCAACATCTGGTGGCAGATGGCTTACGGCAATTCGCCTTATACGGGCAATGTGCAGCCGTTCTCGCAGCGCAATCTGCTGATAGATATTCTCCAGAAGGCGGATAGCTGCATCGCTTTGCCGCATCCGGGTGCTACCCTGAGATATGGCCATGATACGATGGTTACTCCGCTCACCTGTTTGCTGAATTTGAACGGGTATGGCGAGGAGATTAAGGACCCGGAGAAGATTGCTTCTCAATGGTGGGATTATAAGATTACGCCGATGGCTACGAATTTGCAGTTTGTTTTTTATAGAAACAAGGCGAATGATGTGCTGGTGAAGGTGCTGCTCTGCGAGGATGAGGCTACGCTTCCTATCAAGAGCGACGTGGCGCCTTATTACCACTGGAAGGATTTCAAGGAGTATTATCTGAGAAAGCTGGTGGGGGGTATAAGAATAAAAAATGATAAATGAGGATTTGTAATCCCCACCAAAAAGGAAAGGCATGCTCCTTTGCTGCGGATTTCAAATCCGCAGAGCATCAATAGGTTAGGACATTTTTTAACGCCGGATTTCAAATCCGGCGGGACGCCTGGCGGGATGCGAAACGCAAGAAATCATAAAAAAGGGGCTTAAGCTTTTTGGGCTTAAGCTCCTTTTCTATGATGGGCGCTTTTTCTTTTCGCTTTCTTTTCGGCTTTTTATTGCTTTGAAAGCCATTCTCTATCCTTGTCGTCTTCTGTGAAATCCTTATCGGAGAAGAGGTTGGTTTGGCCAGTTAGCTCGTCGATGACTTGCTGCTCGCTCTTTCCGGCATCTGGATCCAGGTTTTCTCTTGGCTCCTCGGCGCCTTCCTGCTCATCTGAGGCATCATCGTTGGATGGCTCTTCTGGGTCAGGAAATCTTGTTGGTTCCAGTTCCTCGATGCTTTCTATCTTCCAGGTGGTGAGACGCTTGCCTTTTGCCTTGAAGCTCTTCTGCGCAATAAACTGTTCGGCATCGATTTCCTCGGCAGGACGCATGGCATCTGCTCCACCATAGGTAACCTGAAGACGAGGGAATGGGGTATCTGTGAGCAGGATGAGCTGACTGTTAGGGTTCTCTCCCAGGCAGTTCTGATGACGCTTGGTGGCATCCATCGTAAATCGCTTGATGTATGGATAACCCTCGTTGTCGGCATCATAGAGAATCGCCGTCCATACCTTGTGCTCGTCCCATTTCTCCAACCTCAGGATGTTGTCCTCGTAGTGGTTGTTCACATCAAAGTTGGTGATGTAGAACTCTCCGTTGTCCAATACCACCAGGATGGCATCATCGTCGTTGAATTCACCCAGGAATCTTCCGTTTTCATCGTAGTTGATGCGGTTTACATCCGGGTCGAACCATACCTTTCTTCCGCCTAGCGTACTGTGGCCGTGGCTCTTCAAGCCGATGCGGCGGATGGTGCGCTTGGTAAGCAGATTGCCCTTGGCAGCTCTGCCCTTGATGAGGATATCCGAGAAATCCTTCTCCAGGAAAATGCTCTGGCGCTTGCGGCTCAGGTCTGGTTCCAGCGTCACCTTGATGATTTCTGCCTCGCCGTTAGGATTGGCTGTGAAGTAGATGATGCGGCTTCCAGGGGTGCCCTGGGTGATGTCGTAGAGCTTGTCGCGCGTCATGGCGGTTACGTTGAATCGCTTGATGAAGTAGTCGCCCTGCTTGCCGTCGCGATATACGCAGTTGTAGATGGTTCGCTTGTCGTTCTTCTTGAACACCTGCACGTGGAGGATGTTCTTGCCCACGAATATCTTGTCTGCCACCTTGGTAACCTTGAATTTTCCGTCCTTGTAGAAGATGATGATGTCGTCGAGGTCGGAGCAGTTGCATACGAACTCGTCCTTCTTCAATCCCATTCCCACGAAACCTTCCTGTCGGTTGATGTAGAGCTTCTGGTTTGCCTCCACCACCTTGGTTACCTCGATGGTATCGAAGTTGCGGATTTCCGTCTTTCTAGGATGCTGCTTGCCGTATTTTCCCTTCAGATATTCAAACCAGTTGATGGTGACATCGGTCATGTGAGCCAGGTCGTTTTCGATTTCAGCAAGTTCTGCCTTGATCTTCATCAGCAGCTCGTCTGCCTTATCCTTATTATATTTAAGGATTCGCTGCATCTTGATTTCCAACAACTTGAGGATATCCTCCCTGGTTATCTCGCGATGGAAGGCATATTCCACCATGCCCTTGCCATCCACTTCGGCGGTGAAGAGCTTGTCCTTGAAAGGCTCCAGTTTGGAATCGATGAATGCCACTACCTCGTCCTGGTTCTTGCTCTGCTCGAACTTGCGCTCCTTGTAGATGCGCTCTTCGATGAAGATGCGTTCCAGTGATGAGAAGAAGAGCTGCTCCTCCAGTTCGCCCTTGCGAATCATCAGTTCGCGGCGCAGCAATCCCATGGTGCGATCTACGCTGTGGCGAAGAACATCGCTGATGGTGAGGAACTTCGGCTTGTTGTCCTCGATGACGCAGCAGTTGGGCGAGATGTTGATCTCGCAATCGCTGAAGGCATAGAGGGCATCCATGGTCTTATCGGAAGATGTGCCCGGTGCCAGATGCACGAGAATCTCTACGTTGGCAGAGGTGACGTCTTCTATCTTTCTAGCCTTGATTTTTCCCTTTTCCACCGCCTTGGTGATGCTTTCGATGAGGCTCACCGTGGTTTTGCTATATGGAATCTCGGTGATGACGAGGGTCTTGTTGTCGAGTTTGTCGATTTTGGCTCTCACCTTCAAGGCTCCGCCACGCTGACCGTCGTTGTATTTGCTCACGTCGATGGCTCCACCTGTTGGAAAATCAGGGTAGATGGCAAAGTCCTCTCCCTTGAGATAGTGGATGGCTGCATCGCAGAGGTCGTTGAAGTTATGTGGCAACACCTTGCTGCTCAATCCCACGGCGATACCCTCGGCTCCCTGTGCCAGGAGCAGCGGGAATTTAGCCGGCAGGGTGATAGGCTCCTTGTTGCGGCCGTCGTAAGAGAGTTGCCAGTCGGTGGTTTTCGGATTGAACACCACGTCGAGGGCAAACTTCGAGAGTCGTGCTTCGATATAACGGGGTGCAGCCGCACGGTCGCCCGTGAGGATATTTCCCCAGTTACCCTGCGTATCGATGAGAAGGTCTTTCTGTCCCATCTGCACCAGGGCATCGCCGATGGAAGCGTCTCCATGCGGGTGGAACTGCATCGTGTGTCCCACGATATTGGCCACCTTGTTGTATCTTCCGTCGTCCATGCGCTTCATGGAGTGGAGGATGCGTCGCTGTACGGGTTTCAATCCGTCTTCGATATGCGGCACAGCTCGCTCCAGAATTACATACGACGCATAGTCGAGGAACCAGTTCTGATACATACCGCTAAGGTGGTGTACGGCGGATGCATCGAATCGGTTCACCGGCTTATAGTCGGAATGTTTCTCCTGAGCATCAGAATTCTCCAAATCATCCGGATTTTGGCCTTCCAGCTCGTTTTTATCTTTAATTTCGTCGCTCATATATGATTTTTATCAAAGGCTTTGCAGCCATTTTTTTCCAGATTTTGTGCCTAACCAAATGTTGAGGATAAGAGCTATAGCTCCAGTTCCTGCTAGTGTTATAATTAAAGCTTCCATATCTTTTATTTTTTTGAAATTCTATACCCAAAGAGTGCAAGTAAAGCCGTAGTTGCTATACCAACCAAGAATAAGACTATTGCTGAAGTCTTGACTTCCTCTTTCAGAAACATGGCGACTACATCGCCGACAACGGTTGATGCGAAGGTAGTTTTTGCTAAGTCGTAGAAAAACTTGCTAAGATTATCCCTCGCAGACTGTTGCTTTGCCTTTTCTTCTTTTGTTGTAACCATTGTTATTTCTTTTGCAAAGTTACGAATTTATTCGCATTCCACAATGAAACAAAGTGGAAAAGCGATAATTTTTCCTAATTTATGGCAAAGATACAACATTTTTTCGAGAAAAAGGCTTATCTTTGCAGAAAATTTAAGAAAAATAAGATTTAATCATGGCACAAGAAGATGTTTTTAAGAAAATTGTAAGCCATTGCAAGGAATATGGCTTCGTGTTCCCAAGTAGTGAAATTTATGATGGCTTGGCTGCCGTTTACGACTATGGTCAGAACGGTGTTGAGCTCAAGAACAATATCAAGCAGTACTGGTGGCAGAGCATGGTATTGTTGCACGAGAACATTGTAGGTCTCGATGCAGCTATCTTCATGCACCCTACTGTATGGAAGGCTTCCGGTCACGTTGATGCCTTCAATGACCCATTGATTGATAACCGCGACTCCAAGAAGCGTTATCGTGCCGATGTGCTCATCGAGGATCACATGGCTAAGTATGAGGAGAAGATTGCCAAGGAGATTGCCAAGGCTCAGAAGCGCTTCGGCGATAGCTTCGATGAGGCTCAGTTCCGTGCTACCAACCCTCGCGTTCTGGAGAACCAGAAGAAGTTTGATGACCTCCATGCCCGCTACACAGAGGCTATGCAGGGTCCTAACCTCGAGATGCTGAAGCAGATTATCGAGGACGAGGGTATCGTTTGCCCTATCAGCGGTACCAAGAACTGGACAGACGTTCGTCAGTTCAACCTGATGTTCTCTACCCAGATGGGTGCTGCCAGCGATGCTACAAGCAAGGTATATCTGCGTCCTGAGACAGCTCAGGGTATCTTCGTTGATTATCTGAGCGTTCAGAAGACCGGTCGTATGAAGTTGCCATTCGGTATCTGCCAGATTGGTAAGGCATTCCGCAACGAGGTGGTTGCCCGCCAGTTCGTATTCCGTATGCGTGAGTTCGAGCAGATGGAGATGCAGTTCTTCTGCCAGCCAGGCACTGAGATGAAGTGGTTTGAGTATTGGAAGAAGGTTCGCTTGGCATGGCACGAGGCACTGGGCATGGGCAACGAGAACTACCGTTACCACGACCACGAGAAGTTGGCTCACTATGCTAATGCTGCTACTGACATCGAGTTCAAGATGCCATTCGGCTTCAAGGAGGTGGAGGGTATCCACAGCCGTACCAACTTCGACCTTTCTCAGCACGAGAAGTACAGCGGCCGTTCTATCAAGTACTTCGATCCAGAGAAGAACGAGAGTTATGTACCTTACGATGTGGAGACCTCTATCGGTGTTGACCGTATGTTCCTCAGCGTGATGTGCCACTCTTACTGCGAGGAGAAGTTGGAGAATGGTGAGACACGTGTTGTTTTGCGCCTGCCAGAGGCATTGGCACCAGTGAAGTGTGCCGTGTTCCCATTGGATAAGAAGGATGGCCTGCCAGAGTTGGCTCACGAGATTGTGGATGAGTTGAAGTTCCACTTCAATACCCACTATGGCGATCCTAAGGATTCCATCGGTAAGCGTTACCGTCGCCAGGATGCTATCGGTACTCCATTCTGTATCACCGTTGACCACGAGACACCTAAGGATCACAAGGTAACTTTGCGTTATCGTGATACCATGGAGCAGGAGCGCGTAGCTATCTCTGACCTTCGTGGCATCATCGAGGATCGCGTAAGTATCACCAGCGTATTAAAGAAACTTGGTAATGAAATTAAGAATTTCTAAATATCTCTTCTTGCTCGTGATGGCAGTGTTCGCCCTGTCATCATGCAGCGAGAACGATGACTCCTATGATGCGTATGCCAACTGGCAGGAGCGCAACGAGCAGGCTTTTGCCGATACGCTGGCTTACGCAAAGAAGATGGGAGAGAGCCAGGGATGGTATGTATATCGCAACTGGAGCCTGGAGAACCAGACACCAAACAAGGATGTCAACGGCGTGGAAGTGCCCCTGAACTACAAGGATTGCGACCACATCATCGTTCATGTGCTCGAAAAGGGCGAGGGCACCACAAGCCCGATGTACACCGACTCCGTGAGGGTGAGCTATCGTGGCAGCCTGATTCAGACTACTGATAAGGATGGTAGCGTGAATGCGGGATACGTGTTTGATAAGACCTTCGAGGGTACTTACAACAAGCAAACCGCCATGCTTTCTACCTTTGCCGTGAGCAATGTGGTGGATGGCTTTGCCACAGCCTTGATGCGCATGCATCCGGGCGACCACTGGATGGTTTATATTCCATACCAGTTGGGGTATGGTTCCGCCACCAGCAGCAGTTCTACGATTCCTGCCTATTCGATGCTTCGCTTCGAGATAGTGCTGGATAGCTACTTCTCCAAGTGATATTCTGTGTGATTACACCTTATTATATATAGGGGAGATTTCCACCTTATTATATATGGGGAGATATATGGGGCGTTCTCAGGTATGCTGGCAGGGCAACCTGGGAACGCTCTTTGTGTTAACAAGCATTTCGTTAGTGTTAACAAGTGTTTGTGTTCGCACACAATTTGTTGACTTACGTCAAAAAATGTTAGTTTCATGCATTTTTTTCGGGAAAAGTATTGTGGTTTCAGAAATTTGTTGTACCTTTGCATCAGAAAAAATAAGTTTTAGGTTTTTAGTTAGGTAATAGATTTTATTAGGTTTTAGTTGTTAGGTAAAAAATAAGTTAAGATTGTTGTTCATAGGTTAGGTTTTTAGTTTAGGTAAAATTAGATTGTTTATTCAAAAATGGGTGTTAGTTAAGGTATAGAAAGATTGATTTATTCAAGGATGACAAAAACAGTACTGTTCTGCTACGGCGGAAGTTAAGTTTTGGGAAAAACAAAGGTACGACAAATTTTAAATTTAAATAGAAAGTGGCGTTCCTCTTTTGAGGATCGCCACTTTTTGTATCATTTCATTAAAAGAGAAAAATATGTTATTCAAGAATAAGACAGATTATCTGATAGAGTCGATTCGCAAGGGAAGGGCGATGACTCGAAGGGAAAAACTCAATCTCATCGTGGGGTTGAGCGTGCCGTCTATGCTGGCGCAGATTTCCACCGTGATGATGTTCTTTATCGATGCATCGATGGTGGGACATCTGGGAGCAGAAGCCTCGGCTAGCATCGGACTGATAGAGTCAACCACTTGGCTCATCGGAAGTTTGCTTTCGGCAGCTGCCACGGGGTTCTCGGTGCAGGTGGCTCATTTCATCGGTGCCAACGATTTCAGAAAGGCACGCCAGGTATATCGCCATGCCCTGATATGCGGTTTGGCGTTCAGCTTGATGCTTACCCTGGTGGGCGTGGGCATTCATGGATATCTGCCTTACTGGCTGGGTGGCGGTGACGACATCGCTCCTTTCTCATCGAAGTATTTCCTGATATATAGCCTCGTGCTGCCCTTCGTGTTCCTCTATCACATCTCCGAGATGATGCTCAAGTCGGCAGGCAATATGCATACGCCCAGCGTGATGGCGGTATTGATATGCCTCTGCGATGTGGTCTTCAACTATCTCTTCATCTATATACTGAAGATGGGCGTAGTGGGGGCGGCATGCGGCACGGCGATGGCCTACTTCTGCATCTCGCTGCCCAATCTCTGGATTTCGGCATGCAGCAACAGGATTCTGAACCTGCGGCAGGATAAAGAGCCGTTCCGCTGGGTGAAGAGTTATGTGAATCAGGCCTGCCAAATCAGCATACCGATGGCCATTCAGAATATCCTGATGAGCGGAGCGCAGATAGTGAGCACCATGATTGTGGCGCCATTGGGCAATATCGCCATCGCTGCCCATTCCTTCGCCATCACCGCCGAGAGCCTCTGCTATATGCCGGGTTACGGCATCGGAGATGCGGCAAGCACCCTGGTGGGACAGACTCATGGAGCCGGGCGCATCGACCTCTGCAAGAGCTTCGCCTATCTCACCGTGGGATTGGGCATGAGCGTGATGGCATTGATGGGCGTGGTGATGTTCGTCTTTGCACCCGAGATGATAGGCGTGCTGTCGCCGGTGGAAAGTATCCGCGAATTGGGCACCATCTGCCTGCGCATCGAGGCATTCGCCGAACCGTTCTTTGCGGCGAGCATCGTTACCTATAGTGTCTGCGTGGGAGCGGGCGATACGAAGAAGCCTGCCGCCATCAATCTGGGAACGATGTGGCTGGTGAGGCTCACCCTTGCCTACGGGCTTTCGAAGAGCTACGGATTGGAGGGCGTATGGATAGCCATGGCCACGGAGCTTACGCTGAGAGGATGCCTCTTCCTGGTGCGCCTGTTCAGAGGCTCATGGCTGAAGAGCTTCAGAGTTGATAGTTTATAGTTAAAAGTTGATAGATTTGCAGGTATTTGGAAAGATAATCTCCCAAATACTTGCAAATCATTTTTATTTTGAGTAATTTTGCAGTCGAAATAACTGATAATGCATATTTATTAATATTCAGCAGAGAAAAAATGAGATTAAGAAAGATTTTCGCAGCGGCACTGCTGCTGCTCTCTGTGGGAAATGCGATGGCACAGATGCCTCCTATCCCAGTGGACAAGAATGTGAAGATCGGTCATCTTGAGAATGGCTTGACCTACTACATTCGTCATAATGCTTTCCCTGAGCATGTGGCTAGTTTCTACATCGCTCAGAAAGTGGGTTCTATCAATGAGAATGACGACCAGCGCGGTTTGGCTCACCTTCTGGAGCACCTCGCCTTCAACGGTACCGACCACTTCAAGGGCAATTCCCTGCAGGATTACCTGCAGAGCATCGGTGTGGAGTATGGCAGAAATCTGAATGCCTATACCAGCATCGACAAAACCGTTTATTATTTCACCGATGTTCCTACTACCCGCACCTCAGCAGTGGATTCCTGCATGCTCATCCTCAAGGATTGGAGCAACGGTATCTCGCTGACCAAGGAGGCCATCAACGATGAGCGCGACGTGGTACACAATGAGTATCGTCTGCGCATGGTGGGGCAGCAGCTCATGTTGGAGCGCAACCTGCCTAAGCTCTACCAGGGCGAGAAGTACGGATACCGTATGCCTATCGGCTTGATGAGCGTCGTCGATGGATGCGACCCTGAAACCCTGCGTGCTTACTATCGCAAGTGGTACCGTCCGGACAACCAGGCAATCATCATTGTGGGTGATATCGATGTAGATCATGTAGAAGCACAGATCAAGAAACTATTCTCTGGCATCAAGGTGCCTAAGAATGCTGCCAAGGTAGTGCCAGTGCCAGTGGCTGACAACGATACAGCCATCTACGTAATTGACAAGAACAAGGAGCAGAAGTTCGACATGATCAACATCATGATGAAGAGCGAAGCCTATCCTGATTCGCTGAAAGGCGATATGAACTATCTGGTAGAAGGCTATGTGCGCGGTGTGGTAAGTTCTATGTTCGATGCCCGCCTGTCAGAGCTGGCACGAGAAGAGAACTGTCCGTTCCTGCAGGCAAGTGCCGGCATGGGAAGCTATCTCATTTCGAGCACTAAGGATGCCTTCTCCATCTCGGGAGTGGCTAAGCCTGGAATGGTGAAGGAGGCTTATGCCGCTATGCTGCGTGAGGCTAAGCGTGTGCGCGACTTCGGATTCACAGCTACGGAGTATATCCGTGCCAAGGAGAACTTCATGAGCAGTATGGAGACCATGTATGAGAACCGCAACAAGATGAAGAACGAGCAGTTCACTACCCAGTATGTAGACCATTTCACAGACAATGAGCCAATTCCATCGTTGGAAGATGAATATAAGATTTATCAGATGATGGTTCCTAACATCCCTCTCGAGGCCATCAACGGTGCCATGAAGCAGGTGATAGCAGAAACCGACACCAACTTTGTGAGCATGGTGTTCATGAAGGAGGCTGAGGGCGTGAGCTATCCTACCGAGCAGCAGCTTGCCCAGATTGTGAAGCAGGTGCGCGGCGAGAAGCTGGAGGCTTATGTAGACAACGTGAAGCAGGAGCCACTGATGGCAACGCTGCCTCAGGCAGGAAGCATCAAGAAGGTTGAGGAGAACAAGGAGCTCGGCTTCAAGAAGCTCACCCTCTCTAACGGAGCCAAGGTGATATTGAAGAAGACCGACTTCAAGGATAATGAAATCCGATTCTCAGGAACAGCCAAGGTGGGTTATTCCGCATTCCAGAACGACCCTGTGAACGCAGCCAATGCTTCTACCGTATGGGAAGTAAGCGGATTGGCCGGTTTCACAGGCAACGACCTGCAGAAGATGCTTGCCGGCAAGCAGGTGAGTGTAGGTCTCACCATGAGTCCGTTCCGTCATGGCATCGCCGGTACTTCTACTCCTAAGGATGTGGAGACGATGATGCAGCTGCTCTATCTCTCGATGACTAACCTTACCAAGGATGAGAAGGCTTTCGAGAATCTGAAGAATACTTATACCACCGTGCTCTCCAACAAGAGCAACAACCCTAACATGGTATATCAGGATTCCATCCAGAGCACTCTCTACATGGGCAACAAGCTGGCGCTTCTCCCAGAAGCAGAGGATATCAAGAATATCAACTACGACCGTGTGCTCGACATGCAGAAGCAGCTCTATGGCAACGCCAAGGACTTCACCTTCTACTTTGTGGGCAATTACGACGAGAAGGTGCTCCTCCCGCTCATCGAGCAGTATATCGCTTCCCTGCCAAACAAGGGCATGAAGCTGAAGAACCAGAAGATTCCTACAGCCAAGGGTGAGGTGAAGAACATCTTTACCAAGGCGATGGAGAACCCTCAGAGCCAGGCACGCGAGATGTGGTTCGTGAAGTTGCCATCTTATAATCCTAAGACAGCGGTATTGGCAGATGTTGCTGCCCGCCTGTTGGAGATGAAGTATCTGCGCAGCATCCGCGAGGAGCTGAGTGCGGCTTACAGCACAGGTGCATCCTGCGGCTTGTTCTTCGACTACGACGGCAAGGTGGCACTCACCCTCAACGCCATGGCACAGCTGAATCCAGATAAGGTAGATGTAGCCGTTCCTTGCTTCTTCAAGGGCTTGGACGAGACGGTGGCAGCTCCTGATGCCAAGGACTTGCAGAAGGTGAAGGAAATCCTTTTGAAGCAGGCAGGTGTTGATGAGAAGACCAACAGCTACTGGATGCAGGTATTGAGCATGTATGATCTGCACAAGGTAGATACCCACAGCAACTATCGCGAGCTGGTGAAGGCTGTGGATGCCCAGCAGATTTCCAACTTCCTGAAGAACGTGGTGCTGAAGAGCGGCAACCACTTCGAGGTAATCATGAAGGCGGAGAAGAATAAGTAACTTGAATAAGAAGTAAGATATGAAAAAGCCCCGTTGCCAGACGAAACGTTCCGGCAACGGGGTTTTTTACTTTTTCTTTCTTTTCCCAAAAACTACCTTTTCAAATTAAGAGTCATTCTGAAAAAATCTCTCTTCGAAGGATTCAAATCCTTGTCTGCTTCATAAACCTAGAAGAAATTCATCTCTTCTCTTTTTGCTGTGAAGGACTTAATCTCTTCTCTTTGCCTTAGAGACAAGGGCCTCGCGGCGATCCTGAAGAATCTGCTGGCACTTGTTCAATGCCTGATTTTCATTACTCGTGTTTACCTTAATTAAATCATTCATAACCTATTGTATTTTTATTAACGCTGCAAAGATATTACATTCTGATAACATTTCGGTACACAAAACGATATTTTTGGGGTAATTATTATTCTTTTTTGATTTAAGTCAAAAAGATGAATCATTTGCACTAGCTTTTGCACGAAAATCAGCATTTGAATAAACCATCTGCACCCCCATCCGTCTATAAATCGTGCAGGGTAATTAGAAGGGATGCTGATGATGAACAGAGGATGAATAGGAAAAATAGGAAAGCTGGAAGAGAAAAAAGGGGATTTCTCTTTGTTATTTCCCAAAAAATGCCGAACTTTGCACCCCGAAAGCGTGGATATCGATATAAGATATATGGTATAAGAATAAGATAATATAGAAAGTAAAATGAAAATAAAATGAAAAAGGTAATTCTGACGGCTGCCCTCGTGCTCGCATGCACAGTAGGCAGCAATGCTAGCGCCATGAACGAGGCAGCGCTCAATGCCTCTAAATCGGAGTTGATGCCAGTGAAGAAGACTACAAAGAAATCAACCAAGAAATCTTCTTCAAAGAAATCAACCACCAAGACTACCAAGAAGTCAACCACCAAGACTTCTACCAAGAAATCTACATCCACTTCTGTAGATGCAACCACTGGTGCTACTTCTTCGGCAACTGCTGCCACTACTGCTGCTACCACCACATCTATTGGTAGCATCATCAGTGGCCTCTTGAACAATGTAATCGGTTCGGGCACATTTTCAAAGGCAGATCTCTGTGCTCATACCTGGAAGTACAGCAAGCCAGGATGCGCCTTCACTTCAGAGAACCTGCTGGCAAAGGCGGGTGGCGAGATTGCTGCCAACAAGGTAGAGGAGAAGTTGAGCACCTATTATAATAAGTTTGGCTTCAACAGTTCAAACACTCAGTTTACTTTTACCACAGATGGCAATTTTTCTGCGCAGATTGACGGCAAGCCATGGCAGGGTACCTATACCTTTGATGAGAAGACTCATGCCATCCATCTGAAGGGTCTTCTGCTGAGTGCTTCTGGCTATGCCACCAAGACCACCAATGGTATCAGTCTTCTCTTCGACCAGAAGAAGCTTCTCAACCTCATCAAGATGCTCAGCGCCTTCAAGGGCAGCTCTACTCTCAGCGCAGTGGGTACCATCGCCAATAGCTACGATGGCATGCGCGTAGGTTTCGAGATGACTAAGTAATGCATACTCCCTTGCTGCGGATTTCAAATCCGCAGAGCCTAAATAGGTTAGGACATTTTTTAACGCCGGGTTTCAAATCCGGCGAGCGCCTAGCGGATTAAAAAAGGGTGCGTCATGAAACGCTGAAACGCTTCGGGATATAAAAAATCCCCCATACGCAAAAGAGTGTATGGGGGATTTTTTTATATAATCATATTACCAACTTTTTACTTGAATGGCATGAACCAGTTGTTCGGATCACTCAGGTCGAGCACTGAGTTCTTGAACTTCAGCTTATCGCGAAGCCAGAGAGAACCGTAGTTGCTGCCCCAAGGATTATCATTGTTCTTGTGACGGGCGATGCGGCAAAGGTCGCTGAAGCGGCTTCCCTCAAAGGCAAGCTCCAATGCCATCTCGTCGCAGAGAAGGTCTTCTACGGCATCCTGCTCAATCTTCAGGCTATCTGATGCTGTGGCGTTCACAGGATAACTTTTACCTAATTCAGCCAACTTCTTATCAATCTCTGTGCGATACTTGTAGAGCGACTGGTTACCCTGGGTCATACCGGCACCACGGGCATGCAGTGGCTGGCTACCTATGCTGTATTCCCTAGATTCATCCTCATCGTTGAACACTACTCGGTTCTCAGCCGTCAGGAAAGGAACGGTGGTCTTCAGGAACTCGATACCTTCCTGGGTCATATAGGTGGTATCCTGCTCCAACTTGTGGTTCCAACCATCCTTCAGCAAGGCGAATGCCACGTCAGGATGTCCCATGCGGTTGATTGCCTCGGCAAGTTTCAGATAAACACCAGAGGTGCGATAGAGCGGAATGTTCGCATTCTCATATTTCATGATAATGTTAACCAAATCTGTCTTCTTATCCGACCTCACACGGTTGTAAGAACTGTGATAACGCATATCTCCCACAGAAGCGTAGGCGTAAACAGCGTTCTTACCGCTACCCACTCTGTAATAGAAGTCCTGACTGTTAGACAGAGCGAGGTATGAATCAGATGCTACCAGGGCAGATTCAACGTTGTAGCGATAACCGTCTGCCGCAGTGTAGTAGTTGTAGCCAAACAAACCAGGCAGGGCAGTAATCTCACCACGCAACTTGTTGGTTGCCATAGCCACGAAGGTGATGGTTTCCGCATCTTGGCTGTAGGTAGTTGACCAGTCGCCGTTTGAAACAAACCAGCTCTGTCCGTTTCTCATTGAGGTTGGAAGATCCGAATAGGTTGGATAATTCGCCCAGTCAGCCAGATAAGAACGCAGGCGCTTCTTGTTCTGCTTCAGATAATTGAAGTAATGCTCTGCCGCCTTGGCATAGTTGCCTGACTCCAGATAGAGGTCGGCAAGGATGAGGCGTACCGGAATCATCATCTGCGATGTGGTTACCTTCTTCTGCTCGCCGGCGTCGCTCATACCCAGGTCAAACTCCTTCCAGCTAGGCACTGGCAGGTTCACATACTGCTCCAGGTCGGGAGCCAGGGCAGCCACGATGCCGTTCAGGTCTTTCTTCTCCAGGTTGGCAGCACCCTCTACCGATGAGATATCGGTAAGAGGATGGGTGTAGAAAGGCACGTTGCCATAGTTGCGAACCAGCTGCAGGTAAGCCCATGCACGGATGGCCTTTGCCTCGGCATACTCCTTCATTGCCACAAGGCTTGAACCGGTGGCAAGGGTGGTGTCGCGGTGAGCCACGTAGTAGTTGCAGTTGTTGATGATGCGGTAATAAACATACGCAGAATCATACTTGTTGCCGTCGGCATAGTCGAAGGCTGCCAGGCGCTGCAAGTCGGTAGATGCATGAGAGGTTGGCGACACGAGGTCGCCACGAAGTTCATTGACAAGCACATTCTGGTCGATGGCTTGCTGAACACCTTTCAAGATACCGTTGATATAGAACATAGAATCCACCTTCTCGTTGAGTTCCGGATTATAGACGTAACGATTGGATCCATCATCGAACATATCACTGCATGAACTGAATGTGATGGCAGCCAGGGTGGCTGCTATGAAATATTTAATTTTCATTATTTTGATGCTTTGTGATTGTACTTTTTTATTAGAGATTAAGCTTCAAACCCACTGTAATGGTGCGTCCTGATGCGATGCTACCCGTGTCGATGCCCTGATAGAGCACGGCGTTGGAGGTTGACATCTCAGGGTCGCCACCCAGATACTTGGTCAGGGTGAAGAGGTTGTTTGCCTCTACCCAAACCTGAAGACCCTGCAACCATGATGTGCTTACAGGCACCTTGTAGTTGAGGTTGAGTGAGCGGAGCTTCAGATAGCTTCCATCCTCTATCCAGCGGTCGCTGAAGCGTGAGTTGCCCATCTCGTCATCGTAAGATATACGAGGAATGTTGGTCACCTGACCTTCGCTTCTCCAGCGGTTTACCAGGGCTGTGCTCTGGTTGTAGAAGTTCTTGCCGCCCTCTATTACGCTGCGCTGGTAGTTGAAGATGTCGTTGCCCACAGAGTAGCCGAACACTGCAGAGAGTGTGAAGTTACCATAAGAGGCGCGGATGAATGCATTACCATAGATGTCCGGGTTTGGATTACCGATGATGGTCTTGTCGTTCTCGCCGATGCAGCCGTCGCCATCCAGGTCAACGAAGTGCATGTCACCAGCCTTGAAATACTTCTTGGCACCGGTTTCGTCGAGCTGGTAGAGATAACCGTCCTTTCCTGCCGCCATGGCTTCTGCATTAGATGAGAAGACACCTGCTGTCTTGTAACCGTAGAATACACCGGCACTCTGACCTACGAGTGTTGCCACGTTGCCGCTGCCATAGATAGAAGAGGTATAACCCTTGGCACCCTTGGCATTGCCGTTGATGGCTACGTATTTCTCGTTAGGCAAGCTCTTGATCTCGTTCTTGTAGTGACCCAAGCTGGCCCCCAGCTCCAGGGTGAAGTTGCGGCTTACCACTGGCTTACCGTTGAGGCTTACCTCAAATCCGGTGTTGTCCATAGAACCCTCGTTGCTCCAATAGCTCTTCACACCTGCCACAGGAGTGGTGAAATCCTTCACGGTGAGGAGGTCGGATGTATGGTTCATATAGTAGTTGAAGCCTAAGCCCAGGCGGTTGTCAAGCCACTGGCTCTGGAAGCCCAGGTTGATGCGGCGGGTCTTCTCGAAGGTCACATTCTCGTTACCGATGTTGTTGAGCTGAACGGCTGGGATGGCGTTGTGCAGGAACTTCAATACCTCGAACGATGTGTGTGCTGCCTTGTTGTTGATATCGTCGTTACCGCTTATCTCGAATCCGGCGTTCAGGCGCAGATAGTTGAGGCCGATGTTCTGTGGGAACCACTCTTCGTTGGTCATCACCCAACCTGCCTGTACGCTAGGGAACAAGCCCCATGCTACACCGCCCATGCGCAGGCTTGTGGCCTTGTCGCCGAAGCTGCTGCTGCTCTCCAGGGCTGCCTGAGCCTCCAGGAAGTAGCGGTTCTTGTAGTTGTAGTTGGCCTGTGCATACCAGGTAAGGCTGGTCTTCTTGTAATCCTCACCCTTGGCATCCTTGAAGTCCATGCTGTTGGATACGTTTGGCAAGAGGTCGTTACCGGCACTCTGATACTGTCCTGTAGGGTTGTTCATCTCATAACCGTAGTTCAGGTATCTGAATCCTGCCATGGCGTCGATGGTGTGGGCACCCAGGATGCGTGAGAAATCGAAGCGGGTATCGCTCATCACGGTCTCTTCCTTGGCGAAGATGGAAGCAGACAAGGTCTGCACCATACCCAAGCCCTCTACATAGAAGGTTGGCACACCGCCCTTCGGACGATAGTAGCGCTGGGAGTTACGGTTCAACGTATAGTTGATGTTCTCTGAAAGCTTGAAACCCTTGCCCAGGTCGAACTTAGGCATGATGCGCACGTGGAACATAGAGTTCTCCATGCGGTTCTTGTTGTTGCCGCTGCCGTTTGCCAGCAGGGCAGTAGGGTTTGCCAGCGAGAGGTTGGGATCCAGTGCACTCAGGAAGTCGTCTGCCTCAGAGAGGGTAGAAGACAACTGACCTGTGGTCTTGTTGAATACGTATGGGTTGAGGATAGGCGACTTGATCAGTGCCAGGAGTGTAGGAGATGTCACGGTACCCTTGCTGAAGTCGCTAGGAGCGCCATCATCGAAGAGGTCGCGGCTCAACTTCACGTAGTCAACGTCAAACTCAGTAGCGAAGCCCTTGGTAATCTTCAAGTCGCTGTTGAAACGGATGTTCAGGCGGTTGAAGCCATTCTTCTTGGCAGTGCTCTTGCCGTCGGTATAACCCAGAGAGAGGTTGTACATACCCACATCGTCACCACCCTGCACGTTGATGCTGTAGTTCTGGCTCAAGGCTTCTTCATAAACCTCCTTGCTCCAGTCGGTGTTGTTGTGGTATGCATTATAATAGTAATTGTTTTTGTCGTTATTCAGGAAATTGAGATTATTGTTCTCCATAATCTTGCTGATTTCCGGATAAGTACCCAGCATCTCTGTGGCATAGCTCATATACTGGTTGGCATCCATCATCTTAGGAAGCTTTGGTACCAGGTTCACGCCCACGCCGATGTTGGCGTCAATGCGGGTAGCGATGCTGTGACCGCGGCGGGTTTCGATGACGATAACGCCGTTGGCACCCTTGGCACCATAGATGGCAGTACCGTTCTTCAATACTGAAATCTTCTCGATGTCGGCAGGGTTGATGTTCAGCAACTGGTTGTTGAACATACCTGTCTGCAGCGAAGTGCCGTTATACTGCATGTCCATTGGCACGCCATCCACTACTACCAGTGGCTGGGCGTTGGCATTGAGCGAGTTCAAGCCACGGATAAACATGGCAGAACCGATGCCAGGAGCACCTGAGCGCTTGATGGTGCGCACGTCGCCGCCGAGCTGCTCGCTGATGAGGTCCTCAACAGAAATCTGTGTGGTTGTCTTATCGGTCTTTACGCTGGCAGCGCCACCAAGCTGTGTACCGTTGGTGTACATCTCGTTGAACTTGTCGCTGAGCATGTTGGCAGTGATATGACTCTTACCTGCGATGGAAACCTGCTGGCTGGCATACTGCGAAGTGAAGAGATAGAGCGATGTAGTGAAGGTAGGCACCTTGATGGTGAAGGTACCGTCGTCCTTGGTCATGGCAGCATAGTTGGCATTGCCCAATGGCTGAACCTGTACACCGCTGAGTGGCTTTCCTGTAGCTGCATCGTAGATGGTACCTGTGATTTCCATCATAGGGTATTCAGGCAACTTAGGAGCTGCTGCCGTCTTCTTCTGACTTGCTGCGTCATCTGTTGCTTCCTGGGCGTTGACCTGTGCTGCCACAGCCATCAAGCCCATGATTGCCAATATTCTGAAATTTATCATTGTTTTCAAATGTTGAGTTCATGTTTGATTAATTGCTGGAGCCGGTGAGGTTCCAGAAGAGTTCTGGCATGTCGCCCGTGTAGTCGCTAATCATACCATTTTTCATGTAGTATTCCACTGCCTCCTGAGGAACCAGGACGATGCCTGCAATGCGGAGCTCAGTGCTGCCACCTTGGGTACGTGTGCTGCAATATACATTGAACACAGGGCGAATAGCTGGGTCGTTCTGAAGACCGGTGTAGCTCATGTTTGGCTTGAAGATACCCATGTACTTGGTCAGAATCTTGGATTCTTCCTTGGTTCCGTAATCGAATTTCACCGCACCCATGTTCTTGTTCATGTGGTCGAAATCCTTTTTCAGGGCACCTGGAGTTGGATATCCGGTGCTGGCTTGTGCCTTAGGAGCACCACCCTTACTATTGTGCATGATGGTACGCAGAGCGATGGCTTGCTCGGTTGGTACGGCTGTGGTATCGTTGATGGTAGCAGGAACCATGGTCAGATATACGGCGTATGCTGTAGATCGAACCTGTGGAGCGTAGAGGAATACCTCTGGGCGCTCGTTGATGGCTGATGATACCTGATAGAACGCTGGGGTGTGCATGGAACCCTTTACGCTTGGGTTGCGGTCGCTGCTTCCCACGGTCACGGTCTTTGTCAGGGTTACGTTGCTGGTACCTGCCTGATAGTTACCGTACTGAGCCTTCAGGTGGATGGTAGGGTTCCAATTTGACCATGGGCGTGCGTAGAGAGAATCGCCTGTTAACCATACAGTACCGTTACTCATGTTGTATTTGGTAGCACCCTTAAACAGCTCTGCGGCATCATCCACGCGGCTGCTGTTAGGACTCATGTAGTTCAAGGTGTTGTATGAATACACATAGGTTGTACTGTGGATAGAGTCGGTAGCACCTGTTGGAATGTTGCCACCCTTCAGTGCTGGGTTCACGGTGTTGCTGAATATCAATGGCATCAGGATGCTCAGGATGGTATGCTCCTTCTTCAAGCTGTCGGCATCGATGTTTACCTTTGATGCGATGGTGTAGGTAAGCTTACCTGTCTTCTCATCGTTGGTAAGGGTGAATGGCTCGAAGCTTTCAGGATAGTAGAAGTATGCCTCCACGTGCTTGTAAGCCTTCTTCCAAGCCTTGTCGCTAGGAACAATCATCGTGTAGGTACTGTCTTCGCTGGTGAGCTGGGCATTGAGCAGGGTGAACATCTGGTTGTATTCTGTATAAACTGTATCCAGATAGGTAACTTCACCATCCTTCATCGGACCTTCCACACTCTTGTCCTTATCAATCTCGCGCTTCATCTTGCTCATGAAGATATCCTTCAACGAGTTGGTGGTCACGCCACCCTCGTGCTCGCGGGCGAAATATTCATAGAAGTTAGGACGGAAATCCATCATGCCCTTCATCAGGTGCATCACGCCGTTCTTGCTCAGGATATTGGTGCTGTCCACTGCCTCTCCGCTGAGCACGTAGCTGTTGTCGCTGCCCTGGAAATCTAACACCTTCTTGTTGAGGAAGTGGATGCGCTCGTCGATGTCGCCCGATGCACGGTGATAGCCGCGTGCGATGTGGTTGTTGAGGAATTCTGCCTTCAGCAAGCTGTCGCTCATGGCGTTGTATTTCTCGAAGTCGTAGGCATTATTGTTGGGTGCCCATACGGTGAAGCTCTGGTTGGTATTGAGCGCCTGGTCGTAGCCAACTTTCTTGAGGAGGGTGGCAAAGTTGCTCAACTCCTGTCGGCTGTTGATCTGCTCCCAGAGGGTAGCGTCGGAACCCAGGATGTTGTTGCCGTTGGCATCATAATGGTCGTCCCAGTCGCTGCAGCCTTGGAGACCCAAGGCTACAGCTGCTGTCATTAATATATATCTTACTTTCATGTTATTCTTTTTACTTGATTTTGATTCTATTTCTTTAGAATACGTCCTCGGTGAGGTTTAGAATACATCCTCGGTGAGGCTAGGGTGGTTATACACGTTCACTGGTACGAGTTCGATGTAGTCGAGCTCAAACTGTGCCTCAGTGTTCTCTGGCATCGCTGTCTTGCAGCGGAACCAGTTTTCTTCACCCTGCTTGAAGTACTGCTTGGTTACGATGCGGCGGATGTGCTGCTGACCACCTGTACCGTTGAATCGTGCCAGGGTACCCTCGCCATACTTCATGTTACCGAAGTAGTTAGGACCACGCATCCATCCACGGTTGTGCATAGCCTTATCCACAGCAGCACCATTGTCACCATCGGTATTTGGGTTTGTCCAACCCACGGTTACTGAGCTTGCCTGTACGTTCTGATCCAGTGGAATATCGCATGGAGTCATGGTTGAACGGTCGGAAGAGTGACCCAGGTAGAACTGAACAATGGTACGTGCACCGTTGTTCACATAACCGAAACGCAACTCGTAAGTTCCATCCTTTGGTACTGGAGGCAACTTGATGGCGAAGTCGTATGCACCCTTACAGTAGAGCTCATCGCCCTGGTAGTCGTTCCAGCAGTCGTTGCTTGAACCTTGTCCTACCTTTGCCTCGTCCTTGGTAAGATAATATACGCGAGATGCCTCACCGTTGTAGATAACCATGTTCTCGAAGTAACCCTCTGGGATACGAACGGCTGTGATGTTACGGTCGGTGCGGCCGAAGAATGACTTCAGGTCGGCTCCGGTGTAACCTCTGTAGCGGTTGGTCATACTTTCATCGAAGAGTGACATGAACTCGAAGCGGAGACGCTCGTTGAGTACCTTGTTAGGAACAGTTTCCTTGTAAGCGAGTACACCGCTGATAGGGTGAACGTAACCGTTGCTTGCCTGACGTGAGTTGATCTTGGTGTTACCTACCAGGATACCTTCGTCGATTACCCGGTTTGCCTCCAGGTAAGCTGTACCATTGCGGTTGGTGTTACCTGGGTCGCTGGTCAGGGTAGGAGTGTTCAGCTGACGGTTGATGCGGATTTCACCTACGTTACCACCTGGATCCTTGATACCTGTAAGCTTGAACATGGTTCCTGGCAACAGGGTGCGAACATACTCATATACATCCATATCCTTCAACTCGTTGTATGAATAAACGAGCTTGTCGGTAGAGAGTGCATAGTGCAGAATGTGGTAGCGGATAAACATGTTGAGGGCGTTCCACTGGTTGGTGTAGTCGTTGCCGGTGCTTACGTTGATGCCTGCATCCTCCACATAGCTATACCAGTTCTTGCAATTTGCATATTCCTTGTTGGCTCTTTCTACCAAATCAGCAAAGGTGTTGATGCCTTCCTTCTTGAGTACTTCGTCTGGCTCTGCAAAGATGGTGAATCCCACCTTACACTTGGTTGGGTAGTCGGCGTATGGATACTTGGTTTCTGGTTCGATGTTGAACCAGCTGATTCCCTTGGTGCGGATGTTTTCCTGCAAGATCTTGTCGATACCTGTCTTTCTCAAGGCTTCTACCCAGAGTTTGTAGCTTCCCATTGCATCCATCTCGTCGATGATGTAGTTGGTTGAGCGGTAGAAGAGGCGGTCGATTACCTGCACGATACCATTTTCCACTTCCTGGTCGGTCTTGATGAAATGGGTGGTACCATCCATGGTTATTTCGCCATTTACACGCTTTGGTGTATGGGTGTTACCCAGCATCATGGTGATGTCGGCACCTGTGAGGAAGTCGTTGGTGGTCTTTTTCTGACCTGTTACGTGCGATTCGATGATGTCCTTGCAGAGGGAATCACGCTTTTCTGATTTCCAGAGGAGGTTCATGACGCTGTCTGCTGGTACTTTATCTCCATAACCTGTATAAAGACCATTGTGTTTATCGCCGCTCTTCACATCTTTGTAGAGTGAGTCGATATAAACCTCGAGTGCCTCGTTGGTTGGGGCGAAGCAGGTGTAAGTTCCGTAGGCAGACAAGCGGTCAGACATACCTGCATAGTCGGAAATCCTGGCGATGTCGCTCAAGGTTGAGTCGCTGCGCAGATAGTCGATGACGGTTTGACCGGTGAAAGTATAGAGGTTACTGTCATCAATCTCTTCAGAGCAAGATGTGAATGACGCAACACCCAGTGCTGCGAGTGCCATCATGCCTCCTATCTTATGAATGAACTTAGTCATATTGCTATACTATTTATTAATGTATATATATAATAATGTGTAATGATGCTGTTAATCCTGTCGCTCGGAAGTCTGTGTCTCCACATAAACCGGGTTCTGATGGATCAACTTGTTGTTCTTGGTTTCCTGCTGCAGGATTGGCCAGTAGAGGAATGCCTCGTTCTTGAACTTAATGACACCTGTACCGTATTTGGCATTCAGAATGTTCTTGAATTCGTTGTCGGCATTATCCAAAGTAGGATAGAGGCTACCCTTAGGGTCAATCTCGTAGAGGGTCTTGGTTGGATCTACACCCGTCATATGGCGGTAGCTGTAGCGAACCAGGTCGTACCAGCGCTTGCCTTCGTAGAGAAGCTCACGACCTCTTTCCTGGAGGCAGAGCAGTTCCAGCTTGGCTTGCTTGTCGTAGTTATCCTTATAAACCAATGAATCCTTGTTTACTGCCAATGGGTCGAGCGAACGCTTGTTCACGGCGTTGACAATCTGGAAGGCATGCTTCAGCTTGTTGGCATCGGTGCCAGCCAACTGTGTCTCGGCTTCTGCCTTCATCAGCATCACGTCGGTGATACGATATACAATCCAGTTCTGTTTGTAGTTGTCGAAACCGCGTGTCTGGAAATAGGTGTATCCCTGCTTGCTGGTAGGAATCATAGAATAGGCTTGCATGTTATACACCATCTTTCTGATTGGGAAGGATGAGGAGTTGGCATCGTTCACACCATAGCTGTTGTCGTAGAAGCGATAGTCGTTCTCCGACTGGTACAAGGCAGAGGTAGAAGCACTCGACTTGGCTGGTGTAGGGCTGTCGCCTACAGAGTTACCCACTGCTATGGTTCCTGCAAGCATACCGTAGGTTGATGTTGCGTCCTTATGCTTGTAGAAGTACTGGCGAACGAGGTTGTTCACGTTGCTGGTTCCATCAAACTGGAGTTCGAAGATGCTTTCGCGTGAATTGCCTTCCACGAAGTTCTGGTAGAATGCCTTGTTACCGCTCAACAGATAGTAAGGAGCTGTAGCGTTATCGCTGGATGCAGAACCCTTGTAGTTGTTCTCGTAGAATCTCTTGTGAGATTCAATCACCTTGTCGGCATAGTTGATGCAAGCCTGATAGTAGGTCTTTGCCTTCTCCTTGTCTGTTTGGCTCCAGAGTGAAGCACGCCACAGATATACATCGGCGAGGATGGAATTGATGGCATCCTTGCTCAGCAAGCCTACGCTGCGCCAGTCGTCGGCGGCGAAGGTGCCGTACTTGTAGCAACCTCTTTCTGCTTCTACCAGGTCGTTGATGCAGAGCTGCAGGGTAGAATCAGGTGCCAGCTGGCCGTCGAGGGTCAGGTCGTCTGACTTTTCATACGCCTTGGTTACGTATGGCACGTCGCGGAAGGTGCGAACCAGATAGAAGTGGCAGAGTGCGCGAAGACCGAGCATCTGTGCACGGGTGGTTTGGTAGTCACCTTCGGTATAGTCAGGATCCACAGCCAGTACATCCTGTGCGTGGTTCATCACCAGGTTGCAGGTGTTGATGACATAATAGAAAGATGACCATGAGTTATAGCCGCTGCTAGGATAGAGATCCACGTTGGTGATGTTATCCAGTGTGGTATTATCCAATGCGCTGGTTTTTCTCAACACGTCGGAGCGATAGTCACCCCACATGATGAATCTTTCGATGTTGGAACCAGAAATCAATCCAGTGTAGGCACCTGTGACCATTTGGTCAACCTGGTCTTTGTTTTTCCAGAAGTTCTCACCCACGGTCTTATCTGTAGGGTAGATCGTCAGGAAATCGGTGCATGAGCAGAGTGATAAGCCTCCGAGGAAGGCTACCGCCAGGCTCTTGATGATATGGTTTGTTTTTTTCTTCATTTTTATCTTTATTTAAAGATGGGTTAAATACCGAGCGTCATACGGAGTGTGAATGACTTGCTTCGTGGTGTTTGCGAGTTGTCGGAAGCGAAGTTCCAGCCGCTGTTGGCATGCTCAGGGTCGGTGCCGCTATACTTGCTCCATACGAAGATGTTCTGGCCGCTCAGGTCGAAGCGCATCTGGTTAAGACCAAACTGCTTCAGGAATGTCTTAGGAACATTGTAGCTCAAACTTACGTAGCTGAAGCGCAGGAAGGAAGCATCCTCCACGTAGCGGTCGCTACCGAGCCAGTTGTAACCATAGTTATAGAGTGCACGTGGTATCTCTGTCTGGTCACCGTTCTTGCGCCAGCGCCAGTTCACGGCAGAACTCTGGTTGGTGGTATCATACATCTTCTCCAAGCCCATGCGAGCGAAGTTCACTACCTTGAAACCGGTACGGAATACGAAGTTGGTACGCAATGACCAGTCGCCGTAGTTGAAGGTGAATCCGAAACCTCCCGAGAACTTAGGGTTTGAGTTGCCCAGATATACCATATCCAGTGAGTTGATGGTACCATCCTTGTTCACATCCTCGTAAATCACGTCACCACCGTCGAACTTGTAGGTTTCACTACCGTTGCTTGAGTTGTAGGTCATGCGCAATGGTGAACCGTCGGAACCGGTGATTACCTTGCCTTCCTTGTTCAGTGCCACAGGAGCTGTCTTGCCTGCTGGCAGGAACTCGTTGTTGATGTAGTCAACCAGCTGGCTGTTGCTCCAGTTGTTCTGGCGGCGGAGGTTGGTCAGGTAGTCGTAGGTATATTGATATACTCCGTGAGCACGCAATCCGAAGATTGATCCCAGTGCGTTACCCACCTGGATGCGCTTGAAGTACTTACCACGGCTGTCGGCTGTCCAGTCTTCATTGATACCATCGAGCACGGTAGGATCCATCTCGGTAATCTTGTTGAAGTTCTGAGCCACGTTGAAGCTGGCGCTCATAGAGAACTTGCCTGCCTTGATGAATCGGTTGCCCTGGATGTTCAACTCCCAACCCTTGTTTTCCATCGAACCGATGTTCTTCCATGCCAGGTTGGCAAAACCTGTCTGTGAGGCGATGCTCACACCAGCGTTCAGCAGGTCGTTGGTCTTCTTGTAGTAGTAGTTGAAGTCAGCCTCCAGCTTATCATCGAAGAGACCCAGGTTGGCACCGAGGTTCCATGATGTGGTCTTCTCCCATTTCAAATCTACCAGCTGCAAGCCATCTACCTTCGTAGCTGGCAGGGTAGTAGTACCGTTACCATAGATGTTACCTGACACATACTTGGCATACTGCAGGTACTCGCTGCTAGGAGCCTTACCGTTCACACCCCATGATGGGCGTACGGCGAGCATGGAGAGTACATTGCGTGACCAGCGCATCCAAGGCTCATCGCTGATGTTCCAACGCACGGATACACCAGGGAAGTAACCCCACTTGTTGTTCTTGCCAAACTTGGTTGTACCATCGGCACGCACGGTGAAGTCGGCGTTGTAACGGGTCTTATAAGAAATGTGGGTAGAGAATACACCACTCATACCGCGCCACTCGCCGTTGCTGGTTGACATGTTGCGGAGGTAAGCTGGCACCGTAGGTGAGCTTACGCCGTCTGGCAACTGGTTCTCGGTTACGTTCTGTCCGTAGCCGTTACCCTTGGTCATCTCCCATCGTCCCAGCATCGTCCAAGCCAGGTCGTTACCCAACCAAGGGGTGAAGATGAGCTGGTGGCGGGTGGTGAATGCCAGCGAGTTGTAGTCGTCCATCGCATAGCGGTTGTAGTTACCGTCCTCCCATCCTGCAGTAGAAAGGGTACCTGGATACCAGGTAGGGTTGCTCTTTGAATAGACATCGAGATAAACGCTTCCCTCGTAGTCGAGGCGTGTCTTGCGCTCCTCTGTACCCATCAGATAGTAGTTGAGCTTGAACTCAGGGTTGATGCGGTAGGTGGTCTCGTTGTCGTAAGCCAGGTTGGCGATGGCAACAGGGTTACCGATGCCGCGCACTGACTTCAACTGCTCTGAAGAAGTACCGCTCACGGTAGAACCTGCACCCACCTTGCCTTCCGGCAGCATGATGTAGTATTCGTTGGTATCGAAGCCGTTGGCATCCTCACGGTAGATACTCATGTTAGGAGCCATCTGCAAAGCCTTGCCCAGAATGTTGTTACCGTAGTTCTTCTGGTTCTTGGTATAAGTAAGAGGGAACTCGGTAGAGAACTTGATGCGGTCGCTCACGTAGTAATCCAAACTCAAGCGGGTTGAGAAACGGTCGAGCTGCTGCTTGATGATGGTACCCAACTGGTGGTCGTAGTTGGCAGAGATACGGAAGGTAGCCTTTTCGCCACCACCCGAGATGGTGATACCATGTGTCTGGTTCCAACCCATCTTGCGCACTGCATCTACCCAGTCGGTATTGTCATTCCAGTTGTTGTATTCTGCCCAACTCTTGTTGTAGTTCAACTCGTTGATGTTGGTAGTGGCAGAAGGATTCTGTGTAGGATTGTACAACTCCTCCTTCATCAGCATGGTGTATTCATCACCGGTAAGCAGATTGTAACCATCTGGCTGCCAGGTGCCCTGGAGCATGAAGTTATAGTTGATGCGGATCTTTCCGCGCTTACCGCGCTTGGTCTTGATACTGATTACACCGTTGGCACCACGTGCACCCCAGATGGCGGTAGCGGCAGCATCCTTCAGGATGTCGATGCTCTCGATATCGTTCACGTTGATGGAAAGCAGAGAACTGTAGGTCTCCTCCGTAGCGGTTGACCAGTCGGTGTTCTCGGCACCCGGCACATCCATGATGTTGCCGTTAACTACGATCAGAGGCTCAGAAGAACCGTTGATGGTGGTTACACCACGCATACGCATGGTAGTACCGGCACCCAGGTTACCAGAGTTGGCCACGATATCGAGACCTGCAATCTGACCCTGCAGCGCCTCGTCGGCACTGGTAAAGGCAAGGCCATCCACCTTGTTCATGTTCAAGGTCTGTGTAGCCACAGAAAGCTCGTTCTTAGGAATGCTCAAACCATCGCCACGGAAGCGCTGCTTGGCAACCACGGTAACTGCTTCAATCTGGTTCTCATCCTTCAGCTGGATTTCGAAGTTGGTTTGTGAGCCGATCACCTTAGAGTATGGCTTGTAACCCACGAAGGTGACAACGAGTTTGTGCTTTGGATTCTTCACTGTCAGCTGGAAGTTACCGTTCACGTCGGTAACAGTAGCGTTGACGTTACGGTTGTTGGCATCCTTCTCGATGACGTTACAGCCAATCACAGGACCAAACTCGTCGGATACAGTACCTGATACACGCTGCCCTTGGGCGGCGATGGTCATGGTGCTGCACAGGGCGGCTGCTGTAAGATATGTTCTTATATTGTTCATTATATTACATGCTTGATTGTGAATTTATTTGTAGTACTTCTGTCCGTGCTTCTGGGCATAGTACAAAGCGTTGAGGCGCTTGATGCTTGCCTTCTTGGCAGCTTCTGTGTTGCTGGCAAAGCGGTCGTCGTAGCGCTTGCTTTCGTTGATGCAGAGTGGCTCGGAAATCTCATGGATGGCAGTGAACGATGAGGTGTTGATCATCGACTTGTAGAAGGTGTAGTCACGAGTCATGTAGTTCACGAGCTTCTTGCTGTCGTTGCCATTAATGGTAATGGTGTTGCCGGCGATGTCGGTTACATGGAGCTTGTCGCTTCCACCGCTCACGTTCAGGCGCTTATATATGGTACCATCTACGCAGGATGTCTGGAAGCGGTACTTGCCGTTGGTTTCAGGAGCATCTCCGAAATCCACAGTGTTGTCGGCATAGAGCGCGAAGTCCTGGAAGTGGTAGCGGATGAAGTTTCTGATGGCCTCCACCATATCCTTTGCCTTTGCCTTGGCTGCCAACTGCTGGTCGCTTGAACCATGTTCTGCCTCGGCGAGCACCTGCTGCACCTGCTCCCAGGTAGGAAGACCGCGCTTGAAGGCTTCGTCCATAGCTTCGTTGTTTGGGGCATACAGCGTGTAGTTGTATGTGTTGAAGAACGCTACGTTGTAATCGAGGCAGTCGTACTGCTTGTTCGTGTTGATGTTTGCATCAAACTGGTTGGTGAACACGGTGAACTGCTTCTGCTCGCTTGATTTTATACCGATGTTGGTAAGGATAGAGCTCAAGTCGGCTGGCATACACAATTCCATGAACTTGCTGAACTGGCTGTGGTTGTTCAAGCAGCCGAATACGCTGGTTTGTGGAGCCTGAATCACGCGGTTGATGACGAAGGTGCTACCATTGCTGTAGTCGGTAGTGGCTTCCTTGATTTCTGAAGCTGGCAAAGCGAAGTTCATGCCTGCCATGCCGTTGATCTGAGCACCGCTCTTCACGGTAGCGCCAACGCCTGTACCGCTGATTTCGATTTCACCGCCATGCTTGGTCTTGTAGAATCTGTTCTTGCCGAACTTCTCGCCCTGTGCAAGAGATACGGTGTGATAGTTCAGAATATCAATCAGTCGGTCGGTCACCTCACCCACTGTTACGATGGTTGAATCTTCGCTGATGGAACCATTGGTAGGGTTGTACTTGAAGGCAGATGCCGAGATGATATTGTCCTTGTTCACATCTTTATAATAGAAGTGGAGCACTCGAGGACCTTCCTTGTAGTTCTTGCCCAGGGAAACCGGATCTACATAGTAGAAATCGGTAGATACACCCTTACCGCCGCAGAAAGCGTGGTTGTCTGGCAGGAACAGCGCATAGTTGGCTGTGCTGGCACGCAGGTAGGCATAGAAGTTCACCTTCAGGTTGCTTTTGTCCTGGATGGCCCAGTTGATCACACCCAGGTCGCGTGCCTTACGCAGCAGGGCTGGGGTAGATACGATATTATATGAAATAGGTGGAACCACGCGGTCGAGCATGTAGATGGCACCGTTGTTGGCGATTCTCACGTCGTATGCGCCGTTGGTGGTCTTGCAGATGTCACCTGTTGTGATGCCGATAGGGTCACTCGCCTCGTCCATGATGGTACCAAACTTGCTTGGCACTGACTGTACGAAGGATGCATTCATCAGGTTGTTCACGAACGAACGGATGATATTGCTAGGAATGCTATCCAGGTTCTCTGCGAAGTGATCGTCGTTGTCATCGATTGGCTTCTTGGCGTAGAGCTTCATGATGTTGTAACCACCGTTAGACGGATTGGTGAAATAGTCTTTTATTGATTTGTCGGTAGGAACAAACATGCTACCCATATCGGCGAGCATGGTGCCGTATGAACTGTAATACTGGTTCCATCCCGGGTCGAATCTTAAGAGTTTGTCTGTTGGAAGCTTCACGCCCTGTGGGTCACGCTCCAATGCCTGGGTTCCCTGCGAACGCTCGCTGAAGTAACGCCACTGATAGATGGAGTCAATCTGGTGGGTGTTGTTGAGCTTGGCATTGTCGTTGTAGTTAAGGGTGGTCTGTGCATCGTAGTAAGGTGCACAGAAACGGTCGAGCATACGGCTGAACCATTTTGTATCCGAACTTTCGCGAAGCATCTGTGCCAGGTTGCCTGGAGGCACGATTACGCCGTCTGTCTGGTTCAGGTAACCGTTCAGACAGGTGATGTCGCTGGCGATGACCTTGTTCTTGAAGATGTAGGTACTGCCATCGTAAGGACGACCGGTGATCACAGAGAAGTCGTTGTCGGTGATACCGTTGTTCAGCATCTGCTCCTGGGTGAAGTGTACCATCATCGGACGGGTGTTGTCCATCACCACATCGATGCCGTCGATATACTTATCCCAGTAGGAGTTGTTCTGTGGCATCACGCCGCGGTTGTAGAAATGATATACCGTATCAATGGCATTGGCAGAAGTCTGGTGCTTCAGTGCAATACCTCTAGAGAGGACGCCTCCGTTGCTTTCCACGTTAGAAAGCATCTCTGTCTGGATAGCGTTATCCAGCACGGAAGCATAGAAGAGTTGTTTCTTCATAGGGGTAGTCAGCTCTTCGTACGAATGTACGCCCCATGAATTACTTGCGAAGAACTTGTTGAAAGCTGAATCGTTGGCAACGAACACAGTCTTTGAACCCGTCTTCGACATCACTTCCTTGTAACCTAGGTCGTCAATCAGCTTGAGGTAGGTGTTGAAAGTACCATGAAGGCTGGTACCGCTAGGGTTTTGCAGCTCTTCGTAGATACTCTTGCCCAACCATTCAGGATTGTTTCCCTGTTCGTCAAGGTCGTAAGAGTCGGTGCAGGCATTGAAGCCACCTAGGGCCAATGCTGCGCACATACCGATGATCGCAAAATGCGAATCTTTAATTAAACGGTTGCTCATGTTTTATTTATTTGATGTTTGGTTTATTGCTAGTTTACACTGGGTCTGATTACGTAAGCTCCACCTTTTTGGGGAGAACTGACGTGAAAAGTACCTCCTGAAAACAGCGTAGAAAGTAGCTTTCTACCTATTGAGATTTGATCATAAATGCTCTGCATATTGATTCATTTTTTATTTATAGTTGATGCCTGTTAGTTTATCAGGTGCAAAGATAACAAGTTTTTAAGAAACTTAGTTGATTTTAATCAAGAAATCCTTTTCTCTTAACCATATTTAACATAAAAGGTTGCTTGTTGTCTGCTTTTTGTGCTAACTTAAAAAGCACATTTGTTGTAAAACGACACTTATTCAATAAGGTAACAGCCTTTTGAAGGCTTAGAAAACGGATGTTTTTTGTTAATTAATCTAAATTTAGTGTAGATTTCCACTCAAAAAAGTTGCATGTATTCATTTTATTGCTAATTTTGCAAGCAAATCAATTATTCAATAAAAGAAGCTAATTACTTCTCAAACCAAAAATTAAACCAAATAGCAATGGACAAACGTTTACTTTTCTCAGCCATCTTAGCAGCCGGCATCGGTGCTACAGAGGCACAGGCACAGAAAGTGGAAGCACCAGCATTCCCTGAACCAGTTCAGTTGAAGTTGGATGGTACTGACACAGTTTACATCAAGAATGTTAAGGCCGAAAAATGGCTCGTTAACAGCAATGCCTATGGTACCCAGACAAGTTTGGGTGACAAGGGTATGGCTATTGCCATCGTTCCTAACAAGACAAAGGATGTTCCTAATGGTACTTTTACCTTGTTCAACAATTCTGCTGATGATACTTACGGTAGAAAGATTTTTACCAACAGTTTTGATGATAATGGCGGTAATTCTTATGTAGATTACAAAAGCCAGGACATTAATCTATGCAATTGGGAGATTTGGACAAAGGACGGCAGCAAGCGCTTTGAGCTGCAGGCAGATACCATCGCCAACCTTAAGAAATCAACCAACACCCGTGCTGGCTGGAATCCTAATGATACAGGTTTGGATGGTAAGGGAGAAGATGCTGTTGACCAGTTGTTCCGTCCTGCCTTGAACATGCAGGCAGAGGGCGCATCTGAGTATGGTGTAGAGTGGGAGGCTTATCCTGTTACTTATTTCTATCGTCTGGATAAGCTGATGCCTGCTATCAACGAAGCTGTTGACGAGGGCTTGGATATTTCTAAGGCTATCGCAGTGTATAACGATCCTAATGCTTCATATGCAGATTTGAAGAATGCAATGAAGTATATCAGTGATGTTCGCCGTAATGTGACTTTGGGTACTGCTACTGCAGAGTCTCCTGTAAGTCTCAATGAGTTCATTACAAATGCCAACTGCGATGCTTTGACCGGCTGGGATCACGATTGCGTTTACGATAAAGATGGTAATGTAGGATCTGGTGGTCATGGTACCAACTGGCAGAAACAGACACATAAATATACCGCTCCTGATGGCTTTGAGACAGGCACATTCCTCGAGCGTTGGATTCATGCATCTTCTAACCCAGAGACAGGCAATGCAGCAGGTACAGGTCATTTGAGCGATGGTTATCTTTCACAGACATTAACCAACTTGCCTGCAGGTGCTTACAAGATTTCTTGCTATGCAATGGCTTGCCAGCAGGAGAAGGGTGCTGGTTATAAGGTAGAGGGTGTATCTCTCTTCGCTAACACCAACTCTAAGGAAAATTCTAAGGTTGTTGCTACAGATCCAGGTGTTCCTCAGAAGTTTGAATTCATGTTCGAGGTGAAGGAAGGCGAGAACGTAAACTTCGGTCTCAAGCTTGAGAATGCTACAGCCAACTGGTTGTTCGTTGATGAGTTCAAGGTAGATTATTATGGTGCTGATGCACAGATGATGTATCTTCTCGATATGCAGAATGTAGCTACAGATGCACAGGGTACTGCTGAAACAGCTGTTGCTTATCAGGGATATATAGATACCGTGAACGAGCTTGCAGAGGAAGGTATGAACATGACAACAGATGCTTCTAAGGAAGAAATCTTGGCATTGAAGGCTAAGATTCAGGAGGCAGTAGCTGTTATGAACGCTAGTGCAGCCAAGTATGCTGAGTTGAGTACATTGAATGATGAAATCCAGAACTTCCTGGGCGAGGGCGGCAATGCTACTGATGCTTTGCAGGCATTGTTGGATGATTGCGGCGATGGTTCTACGCTTGATGATCAGATTGTCGGTGATCACTCTCTTAATAATGACCAGATTGATGAGTATATGGGTAAGCTGAAGACAGAGCTTGATTTGTCTCGCAAGCAGAGCATTACTGCAGGTTCTGATTTGACTTACATGCTCGCTAACCCTACATTTGATAGTGGTAAGGATGGTTGGACAGGTGCTACCGTTGTAAATAGCGATTGGAAGAACTGCGAGTCTTACCAGGGCACATTTGATATGTATCAGGAGTTTGTAGCTCCTCAGGATGGTGTTTACGAGATTTCTGCACAGGCAATGCATCGTGTAACCTGGAATGAGGCTACTGCAACTGCTCACGAAAATGGTTCTGAGGATATCACAGCCGTTCTCTATGCTAACAACATGGAGAGCAAGTTCGCTTCTCCTTTCACATACGGAGTTACAGAATCAGAGAAGGCTGATAATGAATATAAATATACCACACCTGATGGTGAAGAGGTATATATCCCTAACTCAATGAAGGGCTTTGCGAATGCATGCGAGAAGAATCCTGAGGCTTACAAGACCACTGTAACAATTCTCTTGAAGGCAGGTGAGACTGTTCGCATGGGTGTTCGTGAAACAAAGCGTCCTAGCGCAAATGCAGGCGACTGGGCAATCTGGGATAACTTCACTATGAAGTTCCTCGGCGGTGGTCAGGATGCTATCGATCAGGTTTCAGGTCCTGTTCTCGCTCAGGGTAATGCACTCCTCGGTTCTAAGATGAATGCTGAGGTACGCGCTACCTTGGAGTCAGCTCTTACTGATCTCAAGGAAAATGGTTCTATCAAGACTATCAACGCTGCTGCTGATGCTATCACCGCAGCTCATGCTTCTGTTGATGCTTACCAGACATTGAACACAGCTGTAGAGAGCGCTCAGACACGTTACGATAACAATGAGGCAGTTTATACGACCTCTGCTGAGGCTAAGGCTGTATTCTCTGCTGCCAAGGCTTCTGCTGAGGCAGCTTACAACGATGGTACTGTAGCTGATGCTGATGTTCCTGCTGCTATCCAGGCTTTGAACGAGGCTGTTACGAAGTATGTTATCTACGACAATGCTAAGTTGGCTTCTAAGGATAATCATGTTGATATCTCTAACGTACTCGTTAACAACGACTTCGCTACCATGGACAAGACTGGTTGGACCGTGAAGAAGGGTAATATCGGCTTCCAGGCAGGTAATAGTGTTGAGGCTGCTGAGTTCTATAACTGCGACTTCGATCTGAAGCAGAAGATTGTAGGTCTCCCTGCAGGTACATACTACTTGAAGAGCAAGGCATACTATCGCGACGGTAACAACGCTTCTGCTTTCGCTGATGAGAATGAGACAGTGAAGAAGTATGAGACCAACGAGAATGCATTCCTCTACTTCGCAACAAGCGATTCTACATTCGAGGCAACTGAGGCTTTGAAGCCTATCGCTGCTTGCCAGATTGCTGAGGCTAACTTGAACGAGTATGCGCATCTTGGTAGCACAGATGGCATGGTCAAGTATGTTGAGGGTGCAACTTCTGATGAGAATCTCTGGATTCCTAATAATATGATTACTGCTCAGGCATTCTTCAAGTCAGAGCAGGTAGGTTCTAAGTATGAGACAGAGCCTTTGAAGATTGTTTACGATGGTAAGAGTGAGTTCTATATCGGTGCTTACAAGGATGTGAAGGTAACCAATGACTGGACAATCATCAAGAACTTCACCTTGGAGTATGCTGGTTACGATCCTAACGATCCTGTAACAGCTATCAAGGATATCGAGAACGCTGCTGGCACTACTACAATGGGTACCAAGATCTACAACGCTGCCGGTATGCTCATCGGTAAGCTCCAGAGAGGTATCAACGTTGTGGTTACTACATTGAGCGATGGTTCTAAGAAGGTTAGCAAGATTATCATGAAGTAATCTGAAAACTAGCTTGTTTTAGTAACTAGATAATTTTAGGGCAGACGGAATACAGAGAGTGAAAAACCTTCTGTTTCTGTCTGCCTTTTTCAGTTTTCCGGGATAGCTTATGCTCAAAAGCAGAGCATCTTGTTTCTATTATTTATATTATCATTTTTTTCATTATGAAACTCTTCAGTCATAAACCGGTTCTCTTCAGTAATAAACCCGTTCTCTTCAGCACCCTTCTCTGCCTCTCGCTTTCAGCTACGACACAGGCACAGGTGAAGATGAACATAGATGCCACCCAGCGAGCTGCCATGATCAGCAACTACCAGTATGGACTCTTCTTCGAGGAAATCAACCATGCCGGAGATGGAGGTCTCTATGCCGAACTCATCAGAAACCGTTCTTTCGAGGATAACTCTTCTACACCCGAATATTGGTCGGCCATCAGGAAGAGCGGACAGGCGGTGAACCTCTCACTCAATGCCACCCAGCAGCTTAACAGTGCCCAGCGAACCAATCTCCGTGTCTCCATCTCAGGAGCCAGCGATGCCCGAAAGGCGGGTATCAGCAACAGCGGCTTCTGGGGAATGAACTTCGTTAGCGATTCCACCTACACCCTCACCTTATGGGTCAAGGCATCTACCAGCTTCAACGGCAAACTCTATGGCCAGTTGCAGACGGCGGATGGCTCGGCTGCCTCTGAAGAGGTGAAACTGCAGGGTAAGCTGGAAACCAACAAATGGGTAAAGCTCTCGGCAACCATCAAGGCCACAGCCGATTGCAGCGACGGACGCTTTGCCCTTCTTTCTTCTACCAATGGCACCCTTTACCTGGATGTGGTGTCGCTGATGCCTGCCACCTGGAAAGGACGCACCAACGGATTGCGCCCCGACCTGGCACAACTCCTCTATGATACCAAACCAAGTTTCCTCCGTTTCCCAGGCGGATGCTATGTGGAAGGACAGGACAGTTACGTGAACGCCTTCAGATGGAAATCTACATTAGGTCCTATCGAAGAGCGCCCTGGCCATTGGAACAACAACTGGCACTACCGCTCTTCCGACGGATTGGGATATGATGAGTATCTGCAGCTGTGCGAAGACCTGAATGCCGCACCGATGTTTGTGGTGAACGTAGGTTTGGGTCATGGCTTCACCGTGCCTTTCGAGCAGGTGGATACCTTGGTGCAGAATACCCTGGATGCCATTGAGTATGCCAACGGCGATGAAACCACAGAGTGGGGAAGACGACGCATCGCCAACGGCCACAAGGAACCATACGGGCTTAAATTCATCGAGATAGGCAATGAGAACGGTCAGCCAGAGGCACGCTTCGAGTACAGTCGCCGCTATGCCAGGTTCTATGATGCTATCCATGCCAAATATCCTGATATTGTGATCATCGGCAACGTGGAGGCATGGGGCACCGACAACCCTTTGTGGGTGCTCGATACCCCAGTAGATCTGGTAGATGAGCATTACTACCGTTCTTATCAATGGATGAGAAACAACTATAACAAGTACGACCGCTACAACCGCTCCATCGGCGTTTATAACGGCGAGTATGCTGCCAATCAGGGTGCCTACGGCAAGTATGGCAATCTGAACAGTGCCCTGGGTGAAGCCATCTACATGCTGGGCATGGAGAAAAATTCGGATGTATGCAAGCTGGCAAGCTTTGCACCTATCTTCACCCACGAAAAGGACCCTCTGTGGGCATACGATATGATTCACTTCAATGCCGGCAAGAACTTCTGTACCCCTTCTTACTACGTGCAGAAGCTGCTGGGCAACCATCTGGGCAAGCAGAACCTGAAATGGACGGAAACAGGCAATGTTACCGCTGATGCCGATTGCAAGGTGGGTGTGGGTTCATGGGCAACCCAGGTAGATTACGATGATGTGGAGGTGAAGGATGGAAACGGAAGTTCATCTTTAGATGCCTCTGCTGGCTGGAATGCCGGGGAAGGCAGTTGGAGTATCAGCAATGGTGTGCTTTCGCAGAACGGAGGAGGCACCAACTGTACCAACGTGAATGCCAGGGTCATCTCCGATTCTCACTATACCTATAAGCTCAGAGCCAGAAAGACGGGTGGAGACGAAGGATTCCTCATCATCTTCAACTACCAGGATGCCGACAACTACTGCTGGTGGAACCTGGGTGGATGGAACAACACCAGCCACGGCGTGGAGCAATGCGTAAACGGAAGCAAAAACACCCTTGCCACGGCTTCGGGAAGAATAGAAACCAACCGATGGTATGATATTGAGATTGATGTGGATGGCAACCAGGTGACATGCAAACTGGATGGCAACACCATCCACCAGTTCTCGCTTCCTGCCGACAAGCTCATCTACCAGTCGGCTCAGATAGATGAAGAGCAGGGCATGCTCTATCTCAAGGTGGTGAATCCGAATGCCAAGGCGGCTACCCTGGATTTGAACCTCAAGAACATGAAGGCGGAGCAGGGCACCGTGGTTCGACTGACTTCGGAGAACGGAACCGATGAGAATACGATGGATGAACCGATGAAGGTGGTTCCTACCAGCGAGCAGACGCTCAGCGATGTGAACCAGCTGGAGATTCCGGCTTACTCGCTCAATGTGTTCAAGCTGAAGGTGAGCGATGTGGCTGACGAGGTGAAGGACGATGTGCTTGCCGAGGATGCCGATAAATATGGTTATCTCTATGCCCACATGCATGCTTCGCAGGAAATCACCTGCTTTGCCCTGAGCCGTTACGGCAATAGCTACAACGACCTCTTTAACAGCGGTGAAGTGTTTGATACCAAGAAGTTTACACAGACGGGCGGCATGCGCGATGCCTATGTTACCCGCACCCAGAGCGGTAAGTTTATGCTGGCAGGCACTGACATGACCTCGCGCCTGGGATGGACAAGCAACCACAACATGGTGCTGATGCTGAGCAACGACCTGGTACACTGGGACAAGAGCATCAGCATCGACCTGGAAAGTCCGGAGAACATGAAGGCATTGGGGCTTACCGACGTGAAGGATATGACGGCTGCCTGGGCACCGCAGGTTATCTACGACCCGCAAACCCGGAAGTATGTGGTATATTACTCCGTGGGATTCCCTGATCGCCATCGCATCTACTATTCGCTGGTAAACGAGGACCTTACCGAGGTATCTCTGCCGAAACTCTACTTCGACCCGGGTTACGACATCATCGATGCCGACATCGTTTATAATAAGGTGGATGGCGAATACGTGATGATTTACAAGACCGAGAGCGGAGAGCACCACCTGAAGCAGGCGAGAGCCAAGCAGCTGGTGCCGGGCGATAAGACCACGGGCACCTGCCAGTGGAACCTGGTGGATGACTTCGATGTGTATGAGAAGGGCAAGTCGATAGAGGCACCAAGTCTCTTCCGTCCTATCGGAAGCAGAACCTGGAAGCTCGCTTACCAGAACTACAGTGGCGGCGGCTATCGAATGGTAGATTTGGATGAGCACTGCATGAACCCTCAGGGCATGACCAATATCCAGGGCAATGTGCAGCCGCAGCACGGTTCGTTCGTGAAGCTCACGCAGAAGGAGTACCAGCATCTTGAAACCTGGGAGCAGGTGGTAACTCTGCTGAAGCAAGCCAGAAAGCTGCAGGCGGTTCAGCCATTGCAGGCATTGAATGATGCCATTGAACTTGGCGACCAGGTACTTGCCACATCGGGCAGTTTCGATGAGGAGTGTGAAAGCATGCAGAAGGCATACGCAGCCCTGAAGGATGCCCTGGATGGATATGATGAGTATCTGAAGCAGGAGGCAGCAGCGGGCAGGGTATCAGATCTCACCTTCCTGTTGCAGAATCCTGATTTCTCTGAGGGTGCCACGGGATGGAGCGGAACCTCGTTTACCGCAGCATCGGCAGGTGTGGCTGAGCATTATAACAAGACTTTTGATTTCTATCAGGAGTTGACGGGCTTGCCAAACGGGCACTATCGGGTAGAGGTGCAGAGTTTCTACCGTGCGGGAGGCATCTCGCAGGCAGTGACATCGCATGACAACGGTACGGAACAGATCAATGCCATCTTCTATGCCAACGGCGAGGAGAAGCCGGTTTGCTCACTCTATGATACGGATGCCTACAGCGTTTCGCCTTATAGCTATCCGGATAATGTGAGTCAGGCAAACGAGGCGTTCAACCAGAACGACCTCTATCACAATGTTATTGATTGTGTGGTAACGGATGGTGTGCTGCGTCTGGGCATCAGGAGCCGGCAGCGAATCAATGCCGACTGGTGCTGCTTCGACAACTTCAAGCTCACCTATCTGGATGCCACCACATCTGGTATCAAGGGTGTGGAGGCGGATGCATCTTCATCTGCAGATGCCCAAAAGGGCAAGCAGGGCATCTATCGCCTGGATGGCATGAAGCTGAATGCCAAGCCTGCCCAGGGGATTTATATCCAGGGCGGAAAGAAGCTCCGCTAGGCGTCCCGGCGGATTTGAAATCCGCCGTCAAAAAATGTTCGACCTATTAAAACCGGGGGATTTGTAATCCCCCAACAAAAAGAAAGGCATTCTCCCTTGCTGCGGATTTCAAATCCGCAGAGCCCAAATAGGTTAGGACCTTTTTTAACGCCGGATTTCAAATCCGGCGGGGCGCCTGGCGGGCTTGCGTTCCTGGCTCAAAGACGCCTGGCGGGGCTTGCGTTCCTGGCTCAAAAACAATAATTCAAAACAATTAATCAACACAACAACTATTCAAAACTGAAAGAAATGAAAAAAAAGTACTCAAAAGTAATGTTGGCGCTGGCGCTGGCTTCGGTGGGAACCGTAACCCCTGCCTTTGCTGCCGACGTGGTGCAAACCAACAAGGTTTGGCTGAGCGGCGCCACACACATCTATGGTAGAATGAACGTGAGCGGCATCGCCACCAGCACCATCAAGGAGCAGGGATTCTGCTATTCTTCTACAAACACAAACCCCACAGTGGATGATGCTACCACCAAGGTCTATCTGAGCAACAATGGCAACATCTATAATATGTCGGGCTTGCAGCCAGCCACCGTATATTATATCCGTGCCTACGTAATGAAGAAGGATGGCACCGTGGTATATGGCGACCCGGTGAAGGCGATAACCCGTCCGGGCGGAGGCATTACCTACAGCATTGAAGGCTTCTCGGGCGATGCCGATACCCGTATTCAGAGTGCGGCAAAGGAAGCCGTCAACCTCTGGAATGAATACACCGGCATCAACGGACTTCATCTCTCCATCCACTATGGTGCCGGCACACCTACTGCCGACTGCAGCTACGGCGGATGGATGCGGGTAGGACCTAACGCCTCTTACCAGCGCACCGGAACCCTGCTCCACGAAATGCTCCATGCCATAGGCGTGGGAACCATCGGCACCTGGCAGAACAACAGTTTCCTGCGCGCTAATACCACCCACGGCTATTGGCTGGGAAGCAGAGTAACGCGTGCCCTGCGCTTCTGGGATAACAACCCTACCAGTCAGCTCAACGGCGACGGCACCCACATGTGGCCATACGGCGTAAACGGTGCGCATGAGGATAACGGAACCCAGAATCTCTATATCGCCAACTCGCTGCTGGCAGAAGCCCTGGGCGAGGATGGATTGGCACCCACTTCCGGACAGTTTGCCACCCCTGCCTACGTGTTCGAGCAGGATGACAACACCAAGTATTATCTGAAGAACGAGGAGCTGGGCATTTCTTCCAAGTTCCTGCGCATCGACAAGACGGGCAACCTGCAGTGGGTAGCCATGAGTGCCGACGAGGCAACAGCCAACGACAGTGCCGCATGGAACGTAACCTTCGACCCTGCCACCTGCTATTACAGCTTGAAGAATGTGGCCACAGGCAGATACATGACCTATGGCACATCGGGCAACAACGGCATCAAGACCAAGATAACGGATAACATCAGTGCCAAAGAGCAGTTCCACCTGCTGCCATCACCGGTAGAGGTGGCCACCCTAAACGGCGAAGCCAAGCATGGCTACTGGATAGGCAATGTAACCAGCAACAGCATGAACTGCCTGACGGCACAGGAAACCACCCGAATCAAGGCCAACGCCCTGAACTTCTCGGCGGCTGGCGGTGCCCAGCGATGGCTCATCCTTACTGGCGATGAAGCCAAGCAGCTTACCGCTGCCCTGCGTGTGGATATAGCCAAGAAGGTTTCCGCCCTGCTCGACAAGATGGAGGCACTGCTCGATGTGCCTCACAAGGAGGTGAAGGAGGGCACGGATGCCACCTTCAAGGCAGAACTGGAAAAGATGAAGACGGAAGCCGAAACGGCATCTGCCGACCGACTGGAGGAACTGGAGGATGAGGCAAACACCGCCCTGCGCAACTTCCTGGGCGATGTAGTAGCCGCATCAGCCGATGAACCATTCGATATCAGTTTCCTGCTTCAGAATGCAGGCATGGATGCTGCCGACGGATGGAGCATGGAGCCAACCCTGAACTATTCGTGCGGCGAGTTCTACCAGCGTGCCTACGATATGAACCAGAAACTCGCCAAGATGCCAGTGGGTGTCTATGAATTGAAGGTTCAGGCATTCCAGCGCCCTGGCTCTATCACCACTGCCTACCAGGATTACCAGGCAGGCAAGAACAACGTGGATGCCTTCATCTATCTGGGCAATGTGAACAACAAGCAGAACATCTGCCACATCATGGATGGTGCACAGCAGGAGAAACTGATGTCGGGCAAGGAAGCCAGCGTGGGCAATCAGTATGTACCTGACGATATGGCATCGGCAGCCAAGTATTTCGCAGCCGGTATTTATGAGAACAGTGTGAAGGTTACCACCAAGTATCGTACTACCATGACCATCGGCATGAAGTCGCAAAACAACACTGGCTCAAGCTGGTGGAGCATCTGCGATAACTTCCGCCTCTACTATTACGGAGCCGAGGAACCATCTACCGGCATCCAGGAAGTAACCGTAGATAAGGCGCATGGCCAGCAGGGCATCTATACCCTGGGCGGACAGCTGGTGAAGAAGAACGGCAAAAACCTGAGCGGATTGCCACAGGGCATCTACATCGTAGATGGCAAGAAAGTGGTAGTGAAGTAAGGATTCCGGGATGCAATTCTTTAGGTAAATATCAGATTAGTAACTATTTAATCAACTTAATTTATATATGAATATTAGAAAAATAATGGTTTCAGCGTTGCTGGCAACATCACTCTCGGTGGTTGCCGGCAACACCACCCAGACGGTGGCTGAGGTTACAGCTCCGGTTACCCTGAGCGAGGATGTGGATTATCACATCTCATCTGCCAACCCTTTTGCCACAACGGGTAGTATCAACATTACCAATACCGAGCGTGCAGTGGTTATCTTCGACAAGCTGGTGCCAAGCAAGGCAGATGCTTTCCTGGGTAATATCACCATCAACGGCGAAAAGGCAAAGAACGGACAGAACTGCCAGTTGCGTATCTACAACGGCGGCAGCATCCTCTTGCCGTTTGCCGACAAGGAGCCGCTCACCGTGTTCACCGAGGAGAACTATGGTGGTTCATCCAACAGCAGCTATAATGTGAACAACATCTACAACCTGTCGAGCAACAAGGCGTTCAACAACAACATCCGCAGTTTCAAGCTGAAGCGTGGATACATGGTTTGTTTCGCCACATCTGCCAACGGGCAGGGTTACAGCCGCGTGTTCATCGCCGACCAGGCAGATAAGGAGATAGCCAATATCCCAGGTGTACTGAAGGGCAGGATTTCCTTTATCCGCATCAGCCGATGGAACAACGCCCACAAGCGCGGATGGGCAGGTTACTGGAACGACGGCGTGCAGGAGAAGTTCAACACCTCATGGTGCTACAACTGGGATGCCAGCAACCACAACGACTGGACAGACCGTGAATACGTAACCCAGCACCACCACGAGGGATGGCCAGGCATAGCCGATGTGGGCAACAACACAGGCAGTGCCAACATTCTGGGTAACAACGAGCCGGAAAACAAGGCCGACGACAAGGAGCAGGATGTGGATGTAAAGAACGTGCTTGCCAACTGGCCGCAGATGATGGCCACCGGACGCCGACTGGGTTCGCCAGCCGTGGCAGGCGACTACAACTGGCTCTATGAGTTCATCGACTCCATCGATGCCCGCGGATGGCGCTGCGACTTCATCGCCGTGCATGCCTACTGGTTCAAGGACAAACCGGGATGGGAGAGCCAGTTGAAGAGCATCAGCCAGCGCTGCGGCGGTCGCCCTATCTGGATTACCGAGATGAACTACGGTGCCAACTGGACGGGATGGCCGGGTTCCAACACCCAGGGAACCGATGCCAACTATGCCATCCAGATGCAGCACATGGCTCCTATCCTGGATTATCTGAACGATGCGCCATACATCGAGCGCTATGCCTATTATAATAATGTGCAGGATTGCCGCTATGCCATTGCGGGCGACAAGCTGACCCCTATAGGCGAATACTATGCGGCGCTGCCAGAGAAGCTGGCGTATAACGAGAAGTATGAGTATGTGCCTACCAATCCGCCTACCTATGCTCCTCAGAAGCTCACTTCTACCTTCGTGCCTCGCTCTTCAGTGTGTGTACTATCGTGGAAGAACCCTAGCGGCGAGTTTGCCGACTCCATGTTTGTGGAGTGCAAGAAGGGAGCCAGCGGCGAGTGGAAGCGTGTGGCTGCCGTGGATGTGGATGAGAATGCCGACAAGGCTTACTCTTACAAGGTGAACGTAGAGGAAGCAGGCAACTACTACTATCGCGTGCATGTGGTTGACTATAGAAACAAAGACTTGTACTCAAGCGAGGTGACCAACGTGGTAAACGGCACCGAGGGCGAAGAAGCCCTGCAGTGGGGAACCATGGTTTCCGACAATGATGCCGACAACTACTGCTACTACAAGAGCACCTTCAGCGAGGCTCCTGCCGTGGTATTCGGAAGTGCATCTTATATGAATCCTTCTACCCGCATTGTGGAAAACGTATCATCGGTGACTACGAATTACTTTGCATCCAAGTTCTTCCCATGGAACTGCGAGGGTGATGCAGATGATTTCTCAAAGGGCAGCGAACTGAGTTCTTACCTGGTGGCAAAATCAGGTAACGGCATGATAGGCGACCTGCGTTTCGAGGCCGGATACCTGAAGAACGAGGCGGGCACCGCCCTGCGTGTGGGTGGCGATACCATAGAATATAAGTTCAACGAGCCATTTGCCGAGGCACCGGTGGTATTCGTAACTCCGGTTTCTACCTACAAGAATTATCCGATGATGGCGCGTGTATGGGATGTAACCAAGGATGGTTTCAAGGTGGTGATGACCCGCCAGTATGGCATGAAGGAGAAGTATCCAGCCATCGTAGGTCAGCGTGTATCTTATGTGGCTATCGAGAAGGGTACCACCACGGCCAGCGGCAAGATACTTACCGTAAAGGATACCACCTTTACCTTTAAGTATGTCACTACCACCAACAATGTGAAGTTCGATAGAAAGCTGGAAGACCCAATCTTCCTCTGCCAGTATCAGACTTTCAACAGAAAACTGTTCTCTGTGCTCCGAACAGGTCCTAAGGGTCCGGCTGCAGCTTACTGCCAGTTGCGTGTAGCAGCCGACACCTCTGATCCAGACCGCACATTGAGCAGCAAGAATCCTATCTCGGAGAATATCGGTTGGATGAGCATCAGCACCGACGACGGCACATCTACCGGCATTGGTTCTATCTGGGATTCGGCATGGACTCAGGCTCAGCAGCCGCTGGATGTACAGGTGGCAGCCGGCGAGCTTGTGGTTAGCGATATGCTTTCTTCTGCGGTAAGCGTATATGCCGTGAGCGGTGCCAGCGTAGCATCTGCTAAGATGGTGGATGGCGTGGCAAAAATCAATCTCAGCCAGTTGCCAGCTGGCGTACTGATTGTGAAGGGCAATTCGGGCAAGGCTGCAAAGATTGTGGTTAGAAGATAAGTTTGAATTTGTTGGAAGATAAATTTTAGTGAAACGCAGAAACGTTGATGGTTGAAACGTTTCTGAATATAAAAATCCCCCATACGCTCTTTTGCGTATGGGGGATTTTTATATCTCATGCATTTTTATTTTTTATGCCATGTCACCTGTCTTATCCATCATTGTTATTTCACTTCAACCCCGAGTGGAGTCTTCAATGCATCCAGGTATTCCTTGATGCGAATCTGCCATTCGGCATAGCTCCTTACATCATATTTGCTCCATGCTGCACCGAAGTAATAGCTGTACTTTTCTCCATTCTTCAAGCCGCGCTTCAAGCCCAGGGCATGACCGGTGGCACCATCGTGCTTCTTGTCGAAGAGCTGGTAGTAAGTGTTGTCGATGCCCTCAGGGAAGAGTACACCCACGAAAACCTGCGAGTTGTTCACCTCGATGTTGTCGGTAGGGTCGGCATAGCTTACGTAATCCTTGGCAAAGGTCTTGCTCTCGGTATCTTCCTCATGGATAGGGAAACCGGTAGCGAAATCGGTGGCATGGGTCAGGCCATCATACCATACGGTCATCTTGTTGAAGTTGCTGCCCTTGTCGAGCGAGATGATGCGATGCTCTACCACGTTTTTCATATCGCCTACGGTAGATGGGTTATAAGTCAGTTCTACGGTGAAGCGGAGCGGACCGTTATCCAATATCTTGTAATCCTTGTAGCAGTAAGGCAGCACCTGGTTCTTGCCCACCATGAGGCTTGGTGCACCCAAGCCCAGGGTAGCGCCCACGCGATAAGGATCCAATCCGTTGCCATGGTCCAGATGGAAGGAGGTGAGGATATCCACCTCGTTTGATTCTGCCTGGAGGGCCTTGATTTGCTTGGCAAGAGCAGCCGCCTTTGCAGGGTTCTTCTCAGCCTTCTCCTGCTTCTGCAGGGTTCTTACCTTGGCATCAATCTTATCACCCTTGATATTTCCGTTCATATCCTTTACGTATCGCTCGTAAACCACGGTGTCGGGGGTATTCTTCACCCATACATCGGTGCCGAAGGAGCGTTCGCCGGTGCGCTGCAGGGCAGGACCATATACACGATAGGCGCATCTGTCGTTTTCCCAGGCGATATCATCCTTTCTTATCTTATAGAGAGCACCGGTAGCCCATACCTTCTGCTGGTAAGGTTTGCCGATGGTTACGTAGTAGGTGGCGGAACCGTGAGGGCGCACGCTGGCATCGATGAGCAGATAGCCATCGTGGGTAATCTGCGAACCAATCTGCTGTCCGCGCTTATTCTTCACGATGTAGGCCTCGCCCTTTTTAGGGGCTGCCTTGCCCAGTTTTGCCTTCACCTCGTTCATGCTCAGAGAGATAAGCTCCGTGCGGGGGTTGGAAGTAGGGTTGCTCACCACGATAGTGGCTTGTTGAGCATGGCAGTAGTTAGAACCAGCCAGAGCCAGGAGCATCATCAGGCTTCTGACCGTGATGCCCTTCATCATTTTTCCATGAATCTTTTTCATTTGATTTGTTCTTTTAAAATCCTTTATTCCTCAATAACAGAAACCTGCATGCTTATATCCTCCTTAGGTCTATCTCCACGCATGGTTTCGCAGTTCTGAATCTTCTCTACCACATGAAGGCCTTCCTCCACCTCGCCAAACACGGTATACTGGTTGTCGAGGAAAGGGGTACCGCCCACCTCGGTGTACGCCTTCTGCTGCTCCTCGGTAAACTTTGGATAACCCTGCTCCTTGCAGCACTTCTTGGTTTCATCCACCAGTTCATCCTGCAGCTTCATCAAGCCCTCGCGGTCGCGGTTGCGTCGGAAGTTCATAATCTCATCATGATGCTCCTTGGCAAGCTGGTTGAAAATGTTCTGCTCCATCTGCATGCCCATCTGCTTCTCCATCTGCTTCAGCTCGTTCTGCTTGTAGGTCTTTCCCCAGACGATATAGAATTGGCTGCCGCTGCTCTCACGTTCCGGGTTCACCTCGTCGCCCAAACGGGCAGCGCTCAAGGCACCACGTTTGTGGAAGAGCTGTGGATAAACGAATTCGGCAGGGATGGTGTAATCAGGTCCGCCCGTGCCCAGCATCTTGCCCTTAGGAGCACCCTTGCTATCCGGGTCGCCGCCCTGAATCATGAAATCCTTGATGACACGATGGAAGAGTGTGCCATCGAAATATCCCTCCTTTGCCAACTTCAGGAAGTTGTCACGATGCTGAGGAGTCTCGTCGTAGAGGCGCACTTTGATGTCGCCCTCTGAAGTCTTAATCAATATTTTAGCCATAATAATTTTTAATCAGTATATTTTTTACCTTTTTACTTTTCATAAAATTCATTCCATTCCTTCATAGCCTCCTGCCAGTCGGTTTGCTCACCGCTGGCGATGGCATCCTTCTGCTTCTCTGCCTCATCGCGTGCCTTATCTCTTGCACGCTTAGCCTTCATGGCCTCGATGGTAGCATCGTCGAGAATCTGGATGGCGCCACGCTTGATGGCATCCTGCAGTTCCTCCTCGCCGAAAGCCTTGCCCGGCTCATTGAAGTCAGAGATGTTGAATTCATAATCCACGCGAAGGTCGTGGCGTATCAATTTCTGTTGCAAACGGTTGCCTGCGTTCTTGAGGCGCAGCAACTTTCCTATTTCCTTAATTTCTCCTGCTGAGTATTTGTTTCTTCCCATTAATATGATTTGATATTATTATTTCTGTTTAAAATCACTTCCACGCCTTTTTCTGGTTCAGCTCTATCAATCTGTCGAATTCGAAATCCGCCTTGATCTTATCCAGTATTCGCTTCACGATGATGTTCATCACGCCGCCCCTGCTGTAATTAGCTGTACACATAAAGTTGGCACGGCCTTCCCTAACCAGCTGGCACGCCATCGCCTCCTTCTCGGGCGTGTTATATACGGCGATGGCATGACCGCCATGCTCCTTCACCATCTTCATGCAAGGCACGTCGGTTTCTCCATCTCCGAAGTAAATCATTCTCGGAAAGGGGATAGGGCGCTTGCTATCGGGGATAAACTGGTTCACCCTCCGGTTGTCGCTCACCTGCCTGATGCCCTTGTTGATCTTGAAAAGAAACTGCGTCTTGGTGGTGTAATCCACGGCCACGGCTGGCCAGTAGGCGAAGCCGTCATCGTCATAGAGAAACGAGCAGGCATAGATGTTCTCGAATTCCTGAGCGATGGGGGTTCCCTCTATCATCTCCTTCAATCCCGATGAATTGATGTAGTGCCTGATGTCGAGGCCGATGCTTGCACCATATTCGTTGATAAACGAGAACCATTGCTTCACGCCACGGAAGAGCTCCACGTTCTTGCCGAAGCTCTGAAAGGATTCGCGGGTGAGCGAGATATTGTTCTTCTTGGCTTCTTCGAGCATCAGGAACATATAGGTCAAGATGCCGTTGGCATCCTTACCCTCTGCCAGTTTTCTGTTTCTATCCCAGAATTCCTCCTTGGTCTTTCCGGTTGCCTGGATGAATCCGAACTCCTGCATGTTGCCTGGCGACAGCGTTCCGTCGAAATCATATACCAGTGCCACCTGTGGTCTTTTCTTTGCCATATCCCGTTTCCTTTCTTCTTTTATTTATTATATCTTTTCTTTTATAGAGCTTCCGCCCTCACATAACCTGCAAATATACATATTTTTCAGCAAATTGGCAATAACTGAATCTATAAAAAATCATAAAGGTACGAAAAAAGGCGTGAAAAACTCATTTTCAGAGTCTTACACGCCTTTTATCTTTATGCTAATCTAATAATTTCTCTATGATGAGAGGATTACTTAACCTCCTCGAAATCTGCGTCCTGAACGTCCTGAGCGCCATCGTTAGCACCCTGCTGTGCCTGCTGACCGCCCTGTGCACCCTGAGGACCTGCCTGCTGACCACCCTGGTACATCTGCTGAGAAGCAGCCTGCATGACGGTGTTCAAGTTGTTGATAGCTGAATCGATGGCTGCAACATCACCAGCCTTGTGAGCATCCTTCAACTGCTGCAAAGCCTGCTCGATGCCTGGCTTCTTGTCTGCAGGAATCTTATCACCGTTATCCTTCAAGAAGTTCTCGGTGGAGAAGATCATGCTGTCTGCCTGGTTCATCTTGTCAATCTTCTCGCGCTCAGCCTTATCAGCAGCAGCGTTCTGCTCTGCCTCAGCCTTCATGCGGTTGATCTCGTCCTCGCT
>ENA-UERG01000209-UERG01000209.1-human-gut-metagenome-genome-assembly--contig:-NODE-209-length-57898-cov-32.220422_pt1 | contig 57898 bp, 35 predicted proteins | sample MGYA00242954_ERZ507954 | MGnify/ENA primary metagenome ERZ507954 (study PRJEB26167, sample SAMN06115478) | human gut metagenome | host: Homo sapiens | place: China:Sichuan | collected 2015-01-21...
TCGCTTGGTGAGGAACAGGAACTGATGCTGTGGATTTTCACGGATCTTTGCAAATACCTCGTCTCTCCATTCCTGCTGCCAGCCGGAGAGATCGCTCATGCCGGTAAGAAGAAAGTTCTGCGGACGTTTCTTTTCCATCATTTTGAGCTTGCTCGGAAAGTATTCAGGGGTAGTGAAATCATCGATCATATGCCAGCGTTTCACATTATTGCGGGCATAGCAATATGCGCACCCCACCGTACAGCCGATGACGATATTCATGTTCTGAATCTGATTTTTGATACAAATACTCATGACTCCTGCCAATCCTCAAGATTCTTTCTGATGCGGTCGAGGGATTCCTCAAATCGGGTAATCTCTTCCGCTGAAAAGCCTTTGTAGTAAATGCTGCCCATCTCATAAGATACAGAATCGTACTCGCCCTTTAATGCACGCGCTTTCTCAGTCAAAAACAGGAGTGTTTTCCTTTTATCCGTTTCAGACTGAACACGGCTTATCAGCCCTTGATTTTCCATTCTTTCCAGCATCGTCGTAAGAGAAGTTATCGCTAATCCGCATTTGATCGAAAGAGACACAATAGGGATTCCATCCTCCTGCCACAGCACATAAAGAATACGCCCCTGGGCTCCATTGAACGCGTCAATATTCTTTTCGCTGAGAATCTTCTCAAAGATTCGGTCTCCAAGTTGTTTTATTTTGGTGACAAGAAACCCTCCATTCATTTCCATACAAAAACTCCTATATAGTAGTTTATCAAAATTATACTATATGGGAGTTTTTTTGTCAACAGTTTATATGTCCGAATAGATATAATTTCCGATTTGTCGCTTCGTTGTATCGCCCCGTGGACACTTGCCCCGCTTTCGGCTTAAATAGACGCTCCTTTTTGTTCGTCATTGACATTTTCAGGCGGTTGCCGCTCGCAACCGCCCTTTTCGTTTGTAAACGACAACCGTTTTGCCAAATATCTTATATTTACCGTTTATAATCTCGATTTTTTACGATAACTATTGAAATAACCGAAAAAACGTGATATAATAAAGTCGCAAGGGATAGAAAAATGAAAAGCAAAAGACAGCAAAAACTATACGACCATTATAAAACCGTTTTCGGGGAAGAGCCGATTTTCAGTCTGAAACTTAAAAAGAACGTCCTGCCGACGGATATGAAGCCGATTACGACGCTCGTTTTCAAACCGACGGACGAAATGCCGTTCTGGAAACTATGTACGATCGGCGCAAGCGATTACCTGATGCCCGAACGCGATATAGGTTGGGGAAGAAAGGCGAACCGCCGCAACGAATATATGATGCTGATCGCGCCGAAAGTGGAAGTAAGCGAGGATTCAACCGAGTGGCTTTTCTTAAATTCATTGCTTTGGTCTACCGCCGAATATGCTTTTAACGAAAAGGATAATCTTACTGTTTCCGATACGATAGATATGGGACTTGACGGAAAGTATTGCGGCACGGTACTTTTATTGCCAGAAATATTAAAATCGCCGAGTATCGTAAAATGCTATGTTTCCGAACATAAATACATCAGTATATTTCAGGTAATGCCGATAACAAGAGAATTGCTTACAAAGAAACTCCGGAAGAAAGCCAACGGTATTTATTGGCTTATGGAACAGTTCTACACGCACGACGACGATTACAAACTTATATCGTCCAAACCTTTTGCAACGTTGTAATAATGGGAGATGTAAAATGAGGTTTAACTTGTTAAAGCGAGAAACAGAGCATACAGGAAAAATTACAACTACAAAGAAACGTGTTGTAGTAATATCGTTAGTTGTTGTTTTGTTTATTCTTTCTACCACAATGTTAGTTTGTTGTACAAAAAAGCACTACGAACCCAAATATTTGGCAGATAGTTGTGAATTGAAGGTTAAAGACTTAAACACTTCAATGGAAGTTGATTTTGACAAAGTATATCGTAAAGAGAGTATTGAAATTTATCTCGGTTCAGACATTAAAGACAATAAAATAGTAGACTTTTTAATAGAAAACTCGATTGACGCATATTCTTTGATAAAAAGTAATACATTGCTGAAAACAGATTTTACCATTATTGTAAGCGATAATTTTGTTTCTAATTGTTGGACTAACGAAACGTTAGGATTGTGCGTTTCATTACCGTCAAAAACATCTTATGAAGAAATTGTAAGTTGGCTTTTATATTCGCAAAATATGGAAAGTGATTTGCCGTTTGGTGTTTATGCGGGTATTTCTGCGTTGCTGACAAATTCGTCGCTTTGCGAAAAATTTCCTTTATCCGTTATCAATAAAAACTCTATATATGCCGACTTACAATTTCCTTTGTATGAAATCGACAATCTTGCAGATAACGAACGAAAAATCGCATTCAGTTTTGCGACACGCCTTATAGAAGATTTGTTATCCGAAAATAAAACGTATACCGACATTCTTTCTATGAGTAAAGACGATTTAAATTCATTCTTATCGGGGAACTATGGTGTTTGTCTGCCTGAATATTCGTTTGAACCGTATTCAACGGAATACGAATATAAAGTTAAACAAGGCTGTTTCACCTATTATATCAACAGAGAATATAACGACATAATATTGCCTGTCGATGTTTTTTCTACAAAATACAGTGTTTTAACCGATTGGTTAAAGGATAATGCAAAAACAACAAAAGAAAGCGACGAAGTGTTCCACATAAGCGATATGTATGACATAAACGTATATTTAGACGACGGCTTGAAATCTACAGGTATTACGGGGTATGCGTACAGCGATTATATCAATATGTATTCTGTCGGTTCTTTTTCGCACGAATATATTCATCATATATTATTTTATCTTGGGAAAAGCGGTTATGCGCGTGAAGTGATACCCGAAATGCACGCAAGCACATCAAAGTATGCTATGGCAATGTGGTATTATCTGTTTACGGGGCAAGCAAAGAATTTTCCTTATAACAAAGAGGTAAAAGAAAAAGAAACATATTTGCAAACTTTGACATTGTATAAAAAATACAAAGTCAAAACACCGACGGTTGATAATTTTGATTTTTGGTTATTTGCCGATTGTTTTTCGGCAATTTATACCGAAAAAGGAACGACTTTTATACACCGCGTGCAAACTGATAGTTTGGCATATTATATCGCAAGAGTTTATGGCACTAATTATGTTTGGCAGATCAATATGAATACTCAAATTGTAATAGAGGGTAAACCGTATTTAGATGTTGTCGATGAGTGGTATAATTACATAAAATCGCTAAATCATTAACTGATCAGTAAAAAGGTAATATGGACACTATGAACGATAAAATAAAAAAATACAAGCAACTTGCCGTGAAAAAGCCGAAGTACTACGTTTCTGTCGGCGATTTATATTCCGATGACGGCGATTTCAAAACCGCAACGATTTACTATCAAAAAGCCGTCGACAACGGCGTTTTGGCATATACTGTTCTTGGCGACACTTGGGGCTACCGCTCTCAATACAAAAAAGCGTTCGACGTTTATACGGAGGGTGCAAACAAAGGCGAAGCGGAGTGTTTTGCCCGTCTCGGATTTTGCTATGAAAACGGTTACGTAAAAATCGATATTCAAAAAGCAATCGAGTATTACGCCAAAGCCTCCGATTTGGGTGTCGCGGCAGCGGCAAGATCTCTCGGCGATTTGTATTATTTCAATACGCCGATTGAAGATTCCGAGATCGAAAACGTTAAAAATGCGTTGAAATATTACGAGCGTGCTTTTTACCTCGGAGATATAGAGGTTGCAAAAAAGATAGGCTTCATATACTTAAACAACGAGGAACTGAAAGACGTTCCCAAAGCCATAGAGTGGTACGAAAAAGGATTGAGCCTCGGCGAATACTCGCTTAATTTCGATTTGGCTTACGTTTATCTGAACGACAGGTTTGTTCCGCACGACTACAAAAAAGGTTTGAAATATCTTTTGGACGGCGTTCACCACAACGATCCCGAAAGCCTTTATATGTACGCAAGAGTTCGCGAAACGGGTATGTATAAGGTAGAACCCGACAAAAAGGCATATATTTATTATCTTAAAAAAGCGGCGGCACTCGGACAAGACGACGCTCTTCTCGATTTAGGGTATTACTATTATAACAAAGGCAAGTATGACGATGCGCTCGATTGTTTTGCACAGTACGATTTGGATTATGTCGGCGTTTATTGGTGTATGGCGACGATTTACGAAACCAAAAAAGCCGATTACAAAAATGCGCTGTTCTATTATCAGATGGCAATGGAAATGGACTTTCCGGACGCAATCGAACGAATGGCGGAAGCGTATCTCGGCGACAAATTAGGACTCGAAAAGGACGAGAAAACCGCCCTTAAACTTTTCAAACGAGCCGCGAAACTCGGCAACGCCGCCGCACAATATAATCTCGGTATGGCGTATGCGTGCGGCTATTACGGCGTAACTCCCGACAGAGAAAAAGCGATTTATTGGCTGAAAAAGAGTGTTAAAGGTGAAAATCCTATGGCGTGTCTGCAAATGGGGCTTTATTACTATTACACCGTCAAAACCGAGTCGGCGTATAAAAAGGCGTTTAAGTTGTTTATCGACGCGTATAATTTCGGCGAAGAAGAAGGGATTATAAACGTAGGACTTTGTTATCTTCAGGGCAACGGCGTAAAAAAGGACGAAAAAGAAGCGGTTAAGTGTTTTAGGACTGCTGCCGAAAAGTACAATTCGGGCGTTGCGTATCACAATCTCGGAATCTGTTACGAAAACGGTTTCGGCGTGCGAAAAGATTACAAGAAAGCAATCGAAATGTATGGCAAGGCGGTAGAGAACGGCGAAAAGGCGGGGCTCGAAGCAATAAAAAACGTTTACGCGAAGATGACCGCCGAAAAAAAATCGGTTTAGTATGACGATCAAAAATAAACTGCGGGCGGACGTAAAATTGCGTCCGCCCGCAGATCGGTTATTTTATTAAGCGTTACTTTTTATTTACGATCAAAAACAATCCTTCGCCGCCCTTTAATTTAACCGAGCCGCAGACGGTCTGCCCGCGTTGAAACCGCTCTATATCGGGCGCGTAAAACGAGTAACGTTCGTCGCCCTTCATATAAATTTCGGTTTCCTGCTCGTCGGAAGAAAAGTTCGCAACGGCGACGTATTTCTTATCTTTAAGCCTGTATTCGGTCGCGCGGACGGCATAATTTGACAAAACGACGTCGTTACGATCGTTCCACCAGCCTATAAGTTCGGCTTCGCCGAGGTCGTAATCGTCGAATATCTTCCATATATCGAGCGGGTCGCTTTCGTTCGTTTCCCAGCCCAAACGATTTGTCATGCCGAACGTCAAACCGCGATATTCGTTGCCGGTATCCATCATCTCGCTCATCACCCCGAACGGAATACCGCTTATCTCGGTAAGCCAGAATTCGGGCGTTTCGTTGTAATCGAAACCTTCGCCTATCCAGCATTTATCTACGTACGGATAGAGTTCCGTATATAACACGGCGCAATTACCTCTGCCCGCAATGTCGGCGTAATGATTCCATTGATGAAAATCTATATACGCGTTCGGTTTTTTATCGAGAATTTTCCTTACGCGCTTCATCGTATTGCGGTCGTACGCCACGTCGTCGATATATATACCGTCGATATCCGTCTTATCGATAAGGTAATTCAATCCCTCGACATAAAAATTGCACAGCCGCGATTGTCCTTCGGTAATTACCGCCGAATCGTAAAACCCGTTATATTTTTTACCTTTGAGCGGTTGCCGCCATGCCGGAATCACGTCTTTGCCGACGTTCTCGTCTACCCATTTTTTTGCTTCTTCCTGCCAGGAAAGCGTTTCGACGTTTTTATTCCTTTCGGATATAATTTCGTGGTCAAAATCCCTAAGCGCCTTGAATTCGGGCATATTTACGGTAAGTTCGCGCACGGTGTAATAAATTTTTACCTCGATATCGTTGTCGTGCGCGGCTTTAACGAAATTTTTAAGCGCGTTTTCTTCGACGAACGGATAGTTTATATACGGGTTTAAGTCGTTGCCGTGGTGAACGTTTATTATATTCGCGCCGCCTTTTTTCGCCTTTTCAAGCCAGGTATCCGAATCGAACATAGCGTGAAAAAATCGCATCGAAAATTGTTTTTTAAGGTCGATTTCTTTAGTCGGCGTAACTATAATATCGAAGTCGTAGCGTAAGGTTTCGCCCGCCTTCACAGTTCTTTTGCCCGAATAAACGATAAAATTTTCGCCGTCGAAGCGTATGCCGCCTCTGCCCGAATTATCCCAACTTTCGGGTTTGTTGAGTTTCCTGTAATTATAGTAAATATTTACGAACGGTTTTACGTAATTTTTGCCTTTAAGTCTTATTTTCAAGCCCGCGTTTACGTCGCCGACCCAAAAGCCGTCCTGATCGAAATTTTCGTTCCATTTCCAATCGACTTTTTCGTCGAACAGCCCGCCCTTTTTGCCGAGCCCTATAAAATATTTACGGCAACGCTTAGATATCGGTAATTTCAAAGCGATATCGTCGACTTCTATGTCGTTTTTAGCGGTAAGGCTGACTTTATACCCGACGAATCCGTCGAATTCCGCGTCCGCTTCGACCGTCATGGTAAAATTTTCGCTTTCGGACACCCGACGGATAACGGCTTTGTCTTCGTATATTTCGTTCGTTCCGGATATATTCGAAAATTCTTCGTCGCCGACCGACAATTTAACGCCGCCGCTTAAAATCGGCGTGGGCGTACCGCAAATTTTAACGCTCTGACTAAAATAACTCGTCAATTCAAGAGGAAACCCCGAATCGTCAAACGTTATTTCTCTGCCCGCGATTTTTACGGTTTCGTCGCGATAGATTATCGGCTTAAAGGGCTTTGGAACGGAATTGTCGATTGCCAGGTCGGAATCGAACCAGACGAGCCTTGAAAGATTATCCGCGATTTCACCCGATAAGATTTCGGCGCGGATATCGCCCTTGAAAATTTCTTCGCCGCAAATATCGGTAATCACCAGAAGACCGCTGCCCGCAGACCTTACCGCGCACCAAAAATTATGCGGTTCGTTCTTTTTAAGTTTAACCGTTTTTTCGAAATCTTCGCCGAGATAGTCTTTGCCCTTGCAGTTAAGACAAACTGCGGCTAAATTTTCAAACCGCAGATAAACGCCTGCGTCTTCGGTCGAAGTTACGCTTACCGAAAACACCCTTACGCCGTCGGGCGGCATTTTTATTATCTTGTCGTAAACGACGGAAATGCCCGCCGTAACGTCGGAATTTATTTTCATATTTCGTTATCGGATAATTTCGTTTTCGCCCTTTTTAAGGCTGTACGCCGCGCCGTTTATCGTAACGGTTTTGTCCGTCGGCGATTTAACGCAAAGTTTAGTTATTTTGCCGTTTTTCGTTTTTGCCGAAACCGACAATCCGCCGCGAACGCGGATATTTTTTATTTCGACTTCCCTGTTCTTCCACTCGTCGGGCAAAGCCGAAAAGAGTTTGATTTCGCCGCCGAAACCGTCGATTAAAAGCAGATGAAGCGCGTCGCAAAAAGCGTACAGGCTTTCGAGCGTAAACGGGCGGTAATGAAACCACGTATAGCCGTAATATTTATAATCGCCGTTCAGGTGAAAACCGTTTTCGCCGACGAAACCCTTCGCGAACTGCGTCAACTTTTCGTAAGCCGAATTGCCACGCCCGCTCAAAGCGTAAATCTGCGCCGCCATCGGGAAAGAAAACCCCACCCAATAGCCTGTGCCTAAACTCTCTAAATGCGCGATAGTCGCGTTATAGACGCGTTTATGCTCGTCGGTATCGTACGGGATAAGCCGAAGCGGATAAAGGCTCATAAGGTGCGAAAAATGGCGATGCGTTTCGGGAAGTCGCTGCGTTTTATCGAGCATTATAACGCCGTCTTCGTCGATTGCTATATCGTCGAATTTCGACAAAATTTCTTTATATTCGTCGGTCGGTTCGCCGAGTATTCCGGCGTATTTAACAAGCGTTTTATAAAGATAAATCAGAAGCGACAAATCGAAGTTCGAGTTCGGCGTAAGGTACGCTTTCGGTTCGTTGTCGAAAATTTCGGGCGACGACGAAAGCGGCAGATACAGTTTTCCGTCGCGTTCTTTAAGTATACCCTTTATCGCCGATCCGACTTCTTTGAAAAACGGATAAGCGCGGGTTTTTAAGAATTTTTCGTCCGCGGTATATTCGTAATAATCGTCGAAACTCTGCGCCGCCCATATAGTCATGGTGGGCGAAAGCGAATATTGCGCCCAGCCGCCCATGGGTTTGCCGTCCAGAGTCGAACACGACGGAATAAGAATCCCTTTAACGCCGAAAAATTCTTTCGCGAATTTCTTAAACGCGGGGCGAAGTTTCCAGAGGTATTCTACGAAAGAAACGCCCTCGTCTATTCTGTTCGCGGCTAAATACGACTGATAAGACAGTTCGGTATTGGTGTCGTGATGATAGTCGCCTTTCCACGGCGGCAGACTGTCGTTATCCGCCGTCCACACGCCTTGAAGCGGCATGGGGTAACAACCCTTTCGAGAGCAGCATCTGAAAAGATACCAACTCTTTTTATAGGTGTCGTCCAAAAGTTTATCGCCCGTTTTTACCGACGATTTTTTATTACACCTTTGCCACGAGCGTTTATGCGCGACGAATAATTTATCGAAGCCGATTTCCGCGGCGGCGTCAAGCGCGTTTTTCGCGAAAGAAACGTAGTCTTTATCGTCGTCGGTCGTCGCGAGCGTATAGTAAATTTCGTCGCCGACATTTTTAGTAACGATACCGAAAGAATAATCGGTGTGAGTATTCTGTTCGTACCACTTGAAATCGCCGCTCGTTTTAAGTTCGGCTTTCGGGTAACCGAGCGTAACGCCCACGTCTTTGTCGCCTATCCCCGACCCGGTTTCGGAAGCGGAAGAAAGATAGGTAGGAACGTGTAATTTCAAGTCCGCTTCGCGGCGGAGTTTAATAACCCCGACGAGCGAGATATAATCGGTAAAGATTTCGGCGACGAGTTCGTCTTCGTCGTAAATTTTTACGATTGCAGACGATATATCGAGAACGTATCTCGCGTTTTTAAGTTGCGGCGTAAATGTCAGTTCTATTCTGCCCGCCGTAATCTTCGACGGGTACGGTTTGCCCATAAAAATATCTTCGAACAGCCTTTCGCGTTCTTTCCAGTCTTCCGGTATCCCGCTCGTCGAAAGACGAACGAGATTCGCGTAGTTAAATCCTTTTTCAAGGGTAACTTCGTTCGGTCGAAGATCCCACAAATCCGTTCTGTCGACGGTGATTTTTATCGGGTTCGAGCCGTAAACTATACTGCCGATTTTGCCGTTGCCTATCGGCGCGCCTTCGTCCCAACGTTCGGTTTTCAATTCGATTTTATCCATTTTATTTCGGTAGGTTTAAGGGTAATAATCGTCTTATTGCCTTGTATATCGTAAAATTCGGTCGTCTGCGGTCTATCGGAATTGTTTACTATCGCGTATTTCTTCGCGCTCGGATAATAGTTACATTCCGTAGCCGTATTCGTCGAATAGCAGACGTTTAAGTCTTTATTCGCAACGTAGCACATAGCCTTATACAATAGCCTTGAATTTTCAAAACTATAAGGCAAACCCGTTATATAAAAACTTCTGCCCTTGCCGTATTCGTTTACCGCCATTTTTACTTCGCCGACGTTCACGTTTCTCTTAAAACGTTCGCTGAAAGTTATATCGAGCACTTTCGCGCCGTCTAACGCGTAGATATTCTTTTTATCTTCGCCGTAGTCTATATTATCAAGTCCGTCGGTAAGTTCGTGTTTTACTTTTTGTATATTGTATTTATCTATCGAAAGAGTATAGCCTATCTCTTCGTCTACGCCCATCACGTCGGCAAGTTGGAAATATCTTCCGTTGCCTTCGCACGCCGTAGGTTCTCCTACCCCTATAAATCCTCCGCCGTTATACACGAATTTACGTATAGCCGTCTGCAACTTTTCGTCGAGCCAAGCCTTTCCGCCGGAATACGACGTATACGCGTCTCCGGCGTTTATTATCACGTCTATATCCTGCGGTACTCCGTTTTTAACTTCGTCGAAAGACAAGAATTCTATATCCACGGGAAGTCCGCTTATAGCCTCCAATATACCCTGATAGGAATATATCTGCTGATACCACAGTTCGTGGGCGCACATATGGCTCATCCAACTTCTCTTTTTGCCCCAGGCGTTCAGAAGTCCGACCTTTAATCTGCAATAGGGCTTTTTATCGTCTACCGCGTCGTATATCGTTCTGAACTCGTCGGCTATTTCCGCTACTCTGTCTACGAATTTCGGGAATTTAGCCGCCAACGAGAGATACCCGCCGAAACCCATACGGTCTATGGGTTTACGCATAATAGCCCTTCTTGCCGTTCGCCAGTTACGGTTGAGTTCGTCTACCGCGTTGTCTTCGTTTCCGTCGAAGAACGTATCGGGGAAGAAATACGGTAAAAATCTGCCTTCGTGGTATTTTACGTAAGGAATTTCGGATAACATTCTTACCGTTACGCCGCCGCCGACCGAGCCGACCACCGCGTCGAGATTCATATCCTTGAAATGCTCGCCGTAAGGCTCGCTGCCTATCCAGTCGTCGCCCAAAAACATCATCGCTTCTTTGCCGTAACTATGAACTATATCCACGAGTTCCCTTACGGTTTTGCTTACGAATCTCTCTACGAAGTCCATATATTTTCTGAATTTTTCGGTAGGAGTTCTGAAACAATTGTTATAATACCCGCTGTCTACGAAGTCTTCGGCTACGAGTTTTATCCCGCTTTCCTTTTCAAAGTCCGCTATTAAAACGGGGTTTGCGGTCTGACCGTAACCGAACCACTCCACTTGTCTTTCTTTGCCGAGATTATTGAAGATGAGCGTGAACTGATACAAGAACGTAGTAAATCTTACAACGCTCGTTTCGGGGTTTTCTTCGCACCACTTCTTCATATGCTCCACGATATACTTCTTCGTATTCGGGAATGCGGGGTCGTAAGTGAGTTGTTTTTCGCAGGTCCACTCGTTAGTAAGATAGTTATATATCTGCACGGGGTGCCAGGTTACCCTTGCCAGAAACGTTACGGTGTATTCGTGAAAAGGCTTACAATTTTCTATTTCTACCACGCCTTTCTTCTGACATACCTTCCAACTCTTTATCTCTTCGCCAGTAGTACGGTCGTATACCTGCCACAGATCGAGATAAGAATAGTCGGGGTCGAATTCGTCGGCTAAAAAGCCTTTCATTATCTCTATTTCGAGTTTTTCTTCCGTCGCCGGGTTGCGGTTTGAAAGCAAGAATATTCTCTGCGCTTCTTCGGGGTGTTTTCTCGCCCACTCGTTATCCCCGCGCACTATAAAGTAAGTGTTATACACCTTGCCGAACTGTCCTGCGTTTGCGGGTAATTTAGTGCCGTCGCAATCTCTTACCGCGTCCGCGCCCCACTTTTCCGCTATTATCTTCGTACCCTCTACGAAACTTTCGTCCGTAGGTATGGTAAATCTTCCTTTGCTCATTTTTGCTCCTTTTCTATTCTTCCTTTGCCGAACGGCAATTCGGAAGGATATAAATTATTAAATTCGATCTCTTTTACAAACGGCGATATATCCCCGACGATTTCGTCGTTGACGTATACGTTTTCGTAACGTAAACCGCTTAAAACGCAATTTACGTACGGGTCGAAAAGTTCGAGTTTTTTCTCTTTTATATATTGTGATTTCGGTCCTGCCGTCAGAAGATAAGAGTTTGGATATTTCGCTCTGTCAAGCCTCGTTTTAACGTTTTTAAGGGTAAACCCGTTTACGTTGCTTCCGACTTCGAACGTCGCGAAATTGCCCGTTATCGGGTCGCCGTTAAGGTAATTCGGCTGTTTGTCGACGGGTTCGCGGGTGTCGGCGGAAATATTCTCGAAGACTATATTTTCGATTCTTCCGACCCCGACGTTTTTTTCGGGTTTCTCCGTATAGGCGGGGGTTTGAAGATAGAGTTTGAAAGTCGCTACGCCGCTTACGTTTTTAACGGTAAGATTTTTGACGAAACAGTCTTCCGTTTCGCCGTTTATATACGGGTAAACGCCGGGCTGAATACGTATGGACTTATGCGCGTGTTCGCCGCCGCTTGCGTATACGCCGTCGACCGTAACGTTTTCTATCCGCCCGAAATTTATCGCGGAATTATCCCAGTCGTACGCGTTGAGAGCGATAAGATCGTCTTCGGTATGCCCGTAAAGATTTTTAATCTCGCCGTTTACCGTTCCGCCGTTTACGTGCAGTCCGTCGGCGAAACAGTTCTCGAATTTTACGTTTTCTATCGAAAAGCCGTCTACCCTGCCGATCTGACAGGCAAACCCCGCTGTGTTGCGGAAAGTAATGTTTTTAAGAGTAAGCCCTTTTACGCCGCTGAACAAAAAGCAGGTTGAAACGCCTTTAAGCGTATTATCTTCGTCGAAACAACCCGACAAGCCGTAACCGAGCCTTTCTGTGTTTTCTTCCGCCCACACGCCGCCTTCGATATAAATATTTTCGTCCGTCGGCGCAGAAGCGGCGCTTTTATACGATCCGTCCGCTACGCTTTCGTTTCTTAAAAGCAGAGTTTTAACGCCCTTTATAAGTACGATTTCGGCGTTTTTATCCGCGACGATTTCGGTATTCGATTTCACTATAAGCGAATTATCGATATAATAAACGCCTGCGGAAATATAAATTTCGGAATAGTTTTGAAAGGCGTAATTAAACGCCTGCGTGCAGATTTTTCCGTCTTTATACGGCTTTAAGTCTTTACATAGAAGCGTTGACAAATCTATTTTTTTCGCGGTTATTCCCATATCGTAATTTCCCCCGAAACGTAATGCCAGTAATTGCCGGGGCGAGTAGGCTTTTCTTCGCTGTAAAAATACAACGTCGCGATTTCGGTCGTTATAGATTTCGCCGAAAAAGTAAAGCCGCCCGTACCCGTATAGGGTTCGCTTGAAACGTTTACCTTTTGCCAGTCGAACTCGCTGCCCGCGTAGTAAATTTTACGCAAATTCGCCCATATGCCGACGTTTTCGATTCGTTTAAGGCTACGCGGTAAAACGATAGACGACATATGACTTGCAAAGGCGTAAGACTCTATTACCGTAACGCCTTCCGGCAGGGCTAAAAAGTCGTATTTATGCCCTTGCGCCATACGCGAAGTAATCGTTTTTATAAGCGGCGGAATTCTGAATTCCGTAAGCGAAGTACAGTCTTCGAAAGCCGACGAGCCTATCGCGGTTACGGTGTCGGGCAACATCGCGGAAGTTAAATTGTTGCAACTTTTGAACGCGCCGTTCGCAACCGAAAGGAGCGCAGACGGAAATCTGACCGTAACGATAGTCTGATTGCCCCTGAACGCTTCGGCTTGAATCGAACTGACGGGCATTCCCTTATAATAGTCGGGCATATATAAATCCGGCGTTTCGCCGTTATAGCCTGTCGCGAGATAATAATCGCGTTTCAACGACTTTACAAAACTTAATCCCCGCGTATACGTAACGGTGTCCGCCGTCGTATTTTTGCTTACGGGTAAGTCAAAATCAAAATTCCATTCGGTAACGCAGTTTTCTCTTTCCGCGCTCGGCGCGGGAACGCTCTCTTCGTCTATTTTTTTGCCGCGTTCGACGATAATTTGTGCTTTCGTTTCGCCGCCCTGAATAAAATCAACGGTAACGGTTTCTTTTTCGGGTTTACCCGACCCGCAGCCCGCAAATACGGCGGAGCAACCCGCTGACACAACGCATAACGCAAGCAATATTATTCTTTTAATTTTACTCTTCATAATCGATTTTTAACGCAAATACGCTTTCCGCCGCGATATTTCGTTTAGGAAAGCGTACCTGCCTTTAATTTTCAGTCTTTATTATGCCCACAAAGCAACGTTACCCTGTTCGTCATAATGCCAGCAGCCCGATTGTGCGGTTTCGCTGTAATAGTAAACGGTTTTCGTAAGTAAAGCGTTTTGATCGTTGCTTAAAACTATCTTACTTTCTTCCTTGCTTCCTTCGACGTAGATATCCGTGCAGGCTGTAATATTGTCATTGCCCCAAATCTTAAACATTTGCGGATCACAGTTGAAATTCTTACCGACGATTACTACTTTAAGTTTGCCGCAGTTCATGAAGTTATTCGATGAATAACATTCACCCGTATAAATTTTTTGGTTACTAAGATTGAGCAATGCAAGATTTGCAACGCCTTTCATCGAAACGAATTCAAGATTTGAACAACCGCTGAAAACTTCGCCGTCGAGAGTTGCTATGTTTTCGTGGAAGATTACTTTTTTAATATAGGGATTTCCGCTAAACGCTCCGTTTTTAACGAAAGTTACGTTTGCATTGCCGTTCTCTCCGTCATTCCATTCTCCGAACACGTTGACGGTTTCGGCAGTTCCCGTATACTTAGAGACGTAGTAAGTTCCGTTGTAATATTTATATTCAACGCCCATTGCGTCTTTTTTGCCGCAATGTTCGCAAATTCCGTCGGTAAATTTATGCTCGGCTGCTCCGTGTTCGATCGTTACACCGTCGCTGCCGTAATTCCACTGCAGACATTTACTCGCGTCGCCTTTATAGTAAACTTTACCCGTCCACAGATTGTTAGTTCCGCCAAGGCTCGGCACTCCACTTACGCCCGTAACGTAGAAGTTTAACATCAGTTCGGCAGGAAGTTCGCCGTCGGGCGTACCGAATTGTCCGCAATTGCTCGTCAACTCTGTGCCGATTATAACGTATTTCAGTTTGTTGCATTGACGGAAATTGTTGTCGCCGTCTTTCTTGTTATATCTGCTCGCCCAATTCATGGTCGTAACGCCGGTCATCGAAACGTATTCAAGATTCGAACAACCCATAAACGCGCTGCCTTCCAAACTGTCTACGCTATCGGGAAGTATAATTTTAGTTATTGCGGGATTTCCCATAAACGCCTGAAATCCAACGTACTTTACGTCCTTTTCATCGTGTATGCCGTCGTTATATTTGCCTAAAATAGTCAATTCGGAAACGTTTAACGTTCTATTTAATCCGACGTAGTAGCAACCTTCTTCTCTGTCGTATTCGTAAACGACGCCTTGCGTGAGTTCGTCGCTATATTTGCCGCAAACTTTACATTTGCCGTTTTCAAAATCGTGTTCGGACGCGCCGTGAATCACGTTGCCGTTTTCATCGAAATTCCACTGCATGCATTTAGTCGCGTCGCCCTTGTAGAATACGTTACCCGTCCACAAATTGTTGTTACCTTCAAGATTCGGCGCGCCTGCCGATGCGTTTACGTAGAATTCAAGAACCGCGCCGTCGATTCTGGGTATATCACCGTTACCGTTGGTAAATTGTTGGGTATTAGTGTAAAAATCGGAAGCGATTATTACGGTGGTCAATTTATAACATTGCAAGAAGTTATTATTGCAGTCTTTCTTTCCGTCGGGTCTGCCGTCTACCGCATAAATAAGCGATTTTACACCGGGCATATAGACGTAAACAAGATTCGAACATCCTGCAAAAGAACTTCCGCCTAAATCCGTTACGCTTTCCGGCAAAATAACTTTAACGATATTCGTCTTATCTGCAAACGCTCTATGAGCGACGTAAGTTACCGCTTTTTCGCCGTGTTCGCCGTCGTTATACGCGGGAAGAATTACCAATTCGGTAACGCTGTCCGCGCAACCCGTAACGTAATATTCGCCTTTATCTGCGCCGTAAGCGTAAGTTACGCCCGCAGTGTTATACGCGTCGCCTTTTACACATTTTCCGTTTTCGTTATATTCGTGGTTTTTGATAAACGTCTTGATTTCGCTCGTCGCTCCGATATAGTTTTCGCCTGCGGCAACTACCGCTTTAACGTAATATAATTTTTCGGGTGCGAAAACGGTTTCGCTCGTTATTTCTTTATACTCGCCGTCTTCGGCTTCGGCGTAGAAATATTTCGCTTCGCCGTGTTTTGCCGTAGCGTTTATATCGGGCGTTTCGTCGCAGTTTAACTCGGCGGTTACGGTGAACTCCGTAATTTCGTTATAAAGTACGACCGTAACGGAACAAGTAGCGTTCGTGAGTTCGTAGTTGGTATCTTCGGTAGTTGCGGTAAACGTGAACGTACCCGCTTTATCAAGCGTTTCGCCGCTTACGGTAAGGGCTACTTCTTCACCCTTTACGTTAGTCATCACGGCGGTAGGAGCGATCAAAGCGGTATCGTTATAAACGTAACTATCGGCTTTCGTCCATACGACTTCGACGGATTTTTTACCGATATTGAAATCGAAACTCAAATCGGCGGTCGTATCGTCTGCCCAACTTACGTTCGCTTTGTCTTTAAGCGCGACCGCAACTTTATAATTGCCCGCGTTAGTCTGCTTGTCGTTACTTACCGTATAACGGTCGTTCGCCGCCACGTTATAAGTTTGCTCGTTTCCGTTATAAGTGAATACCGTAGTATCGGCAACGGGTTTGGCTATTTTCAACTTCGAAATAGTAACGTTTACGGACAAAATTTCGTTTTCGAAATCGTTATGGTTACTATCGCCGACGATTCTGTAATAAACCTTGTAAGAATCTGCGTTTGTAGCGGTGGGGATATTTGCGCTCCACGCGCCGTCTTTGCCGAGTTTATATTCGATAGTTCCGTCGTCGGTGGTTGCCGCGTTGACGAGTTCTTGCGCCGCACCGTTATAAGTGAGTTCTTTTTCGGCGGCAGCGGTTTTAACCGTCGAATCTGCTCTCGCTATCGTGAATTTAAGAGTTTGGGTTGCGCCCGCGTAGTTTTTCGTTTCCGCAACGGTAGCCTTTACCCAATAATCGCCCGCATCGATGGGCACGGTTTCGCTATAAGTTCCGTTTTCGCTCGTCGCATACGTGAACGTAGCCGTACCGAATTTCGCCGTAGCGGTCGGTTCGTTAGCCGTTTCGCCGTAAGTCCAGCCCGCAATGGATATACCCGTGATTTCGTTGGTCGCCTGAGCGATAGTTACCGAAATTTCGGTTTCGGCGGTATTGCTGTGCGATCCGTCGCCGACTACTTTGTAATATACTTTATAATCGCCTGCGTCGGTCGCCGTGGGGATAGTTTCGCTCCAAGTACCGTTTTCGCCGAGTTTATAGTTGAGTTTTCCGCCGTCTGCATATCCTGACGTAACGAGTTCCTGCGCGTTTCTGTTATAAACGAGTTCTGTTTTCGCCGCGGGAGCCGTCGTAACCGTGGCAGCCGCTTTCTTTATTTCGAATTGCGCGGTTTTAATCGCTCCGTCGTAGTTCGACGTGCCTTCTACGGTCGCTTTTACCCAATACTTGCCTACTGCGGAAGGTACGGTCGCCGTATACTCGCCGTTTTCGCTCGTCGCGTACGTGCATTCTGCCGTACCGAATTTTGCCGTAACGGTCGGGGTCTTCGGCGTTTCGCCGTAAGCCCAGTCGTCAAGGGTCAAAACCGTTATTTCGTTAGTCGCTTTCGTTATGCTGAATGTAAGCGTAACTTTGGTTTTGTCGTCCGCGTCGGGATTAGCCCATTCGTACTTCTTCGTATCCGTAAGCGTAAGAACTACGTCGTACTCGCCGACGTTGATTCCGCCCTCGTTTACGGTTACTTCGTAAGCCTCGTTTTCGGCTACCGTCGCTTTCTGATTACTGCCCGTATACTCTTTTGAAGATATTACGGGAGAATCAAGTTTCGTCTTCTTCGGCTCTTCGGTTTTCTTGCACGCGGTTATTACGCCGAGCGAAAGAGAAACGCACAAAACAGCCATAAGAACTTTAATCGTTTTTCTCATCATTCTGCTCCTTAATATTATTTATTTTCACGCCCAGAGCGTTGCCACTCCGTCGACGTAATGCCAACAACCCGATTTTTGGGTTTCACTGTAATAGTAAACGGTTCTCGTGAGTAAGTCGTTTTGGTCGGGATTCAAAACTATATTACTCTCTTCTTCGCTTCCTTCGACATAAATGTCCGTGCAGGCGGTAATAGTGTTATTATCCCAAATCTTAAACATTTGCGGGTCGCAATTGAAATTCTTGCCGACGACCACGACTCTGAGTTTGCCACAATTCATGAAGTTATTCGAAGAAAAACATTCACCCGTGTAAATCTTTTTATTGGTAAGATTGAGTAATTCGAGATTCGTAACGCCCTTCATCGAAACGTATTCGAGATTGGAACACCCGTTGAAAACTTCGCCGTCAAGAGTGGTTATGTTTTCGTCGAAGATTACACTTTTAATATCAAGGTTTCCTTTGAACGCTCCGTTTTTAACGAACGTTACTTTCTTTTCGCCGTTTTTACCGTCGTTCCACCTACCGAATACGCGGACGGTTTCGCCGTTTCCGCTGTACCCGCTTACGTAATAAACGCCGTAAGTCGCGCTGTATTGATAGATAACGCCCGCCGCGTTCTTTTCGCCGCAGACCGCGCAAACGCCGTCGACGAAGTCGTGATCCCTTGCGGAAGTTTCTATAACGCCGTCGTCGTCTATCCATCTTCTGCAAACGTCGAGATTGCCTTTATAGAAGATTATACCGCTTAACATATTATTGCTTCCGTTGGGCGAAGCGTTTATCGCGCTTTCTTCGTAAGAACCCATAGAATAGATATCGAGACGAGAAGATTTGCTCGTATCTCTCGCAAGGAATTGTTGAGCGTTCGATTCGGTGTAAAGATTGAAGTTTTTATTTACGATAATCGTAGTCAGACTGTAACAGTCGAGGAAGTTATTGTTACTTACGACGCCCTCGCCGTAGAAAATCTCATTGCTCAGATTTTTGAAGATCATATCGGTTATACCGATCATCGAAACGTATTCGAGATTTTCACAGAGTTGGAACACTCCGCCGTCGAGCCTCATTACGCTTTCGGGCAAAGTAACTCTTTTTATAGTCGGGTTACCGGCGAACGCGCCGTTTTTAACGAACGTTACGGGGTGAGTTCCGTGTATGCCGTCGGTATATTCGTCTAAAATAACCACGTCGGTTAAATTGAGCGTGTTGTTATCAGAAACGTAATAGGTTTTAACCTGATTGCCGTCTAAATCTTCGCCTTCGTAGTAGCCGTAGTTCACGCCGAAATCGTTCATCGCGCCGCACTTTTTACATTTGTTTTTATTATTGTAAACGTGCTTGCCGCCCGTAACTACGGTTATTCCGTCCGCCGCGAAATGCCATTTATAGCAGCCCTCGTCCGTTTCGTCGTAGTAGAATACTTCGCCCGTAAGCAGGGTGTTGTTGCCCCAGCCGAGGTCGTAACCTATGGGATAACTGTCGTTGCAGAGTTTTGTTATTTTCTTGCCGTAAACGTATATATCCGTCTTATCGGCGGCGTTATCGGGGGTATTTACCCAGCGCATAAACGTTGCGCCGTAGTTATCGAAGTCTTCGTGAACGATAACCTGCGTCAGATTATAGCAATCTCTGAAATTCCAGTGCGAATAGGAAGCGTCGGCTACGTCGCGCAAGACGGTAACGCCCTTCATCGAAACGAATTCGAGATTGGTACAGTTATCGAAAACCGTTCCGCGGAGCGGACTGCTTACCATAACGCCGTTTTTATTCGTCTTGTTGTATCGGTTATCTTTATCGACGAATTCGGTCATGCTTTCGGGCAGGAAAACTCTCTTTATCGTTTTATTTGCCGCAAACGCGCCGTAACCCATATATTTAACGGGTCTCTCGCCGTGTTCGCCGTCGTCGTATTTGGCCAGAATATAGAGGTCTTCGCTGTCGAAACCCGCGTCCGCGCCGACTACGAAATAGCAATCGTTCTTTTCGTCGTAACGGTACGCGACTTTTTTAGTCTGCTGCATGCCGCAAACGCTGCACGCGCCGTCTACCATATTATGGTCGTCAAGATAATTTTCGTCGGTGTATTCTTTATCGCAAACCGAGCATCTGAATTTTACTTTGCCCGCCTTTACGCAGGTGTATTCTTCGATTACGGTCGATTGATATTCGTGCGAAAATTCGACCGAAGCGGGAAGCCCGTCGATATAGTCGTAATCGGTTTCGCCCGCCAGAGCCTTAACCGCGAAAATCGCTTCGTCTTTATATTTAAGGTTATTCGTTACGCTTTCGGCGTTAAACGAAGTTTCGGTCGTCTTCATCCACTCGCCGCCGTTTACGCTGTATGCGTACCCGCTTGCGTGGTCTACCGCGTTCCATTTTACCGTTACGCAGTTTTCGACCGAGATTGACGGAACGGCGAGAGTCTCCGCCGAAAGATTTACCGCCTTTATATTACATTCGGCTTTCATCGAGCCGTAAGCAGCGGTTATCACGTAATTGCCCGTAGCGACGAGCGATACGGTCGCTTCGTTTACGCCGCTCGCGGTTACGTTTACCCCGCTTGCCGAGCCTTTATCGAAAGTAACTTCGTTATCCGTAACCTTTCCGCCCGAAATAACTTCGGCTTTCAACGTTACGTCGCTGCCCGCGGACGCGGTGATTTCGGTCGAGTTAAGCCTTATATAGTTTTCGGCTTTTATTACGTTTACCTTACATGTAAGGCTTTGCTTCCCCGCCGAAACGTCGATAAACGCCGTGCCGTCTTTAAGCGCGGTAAGTAGGCCTTCGTCCGATACGGTCGCTACGCTTTCGTCCGAAGAGGAATATTCGAAACTCTTTGCGCCCGTCGGCTTGAAATTGTAGGTTTCGCCTACGTATACCGTGATTTCTCTGTCTACCAAAGAAATTTCGGCAGTCGTTTTTTTGGTCGCATTATTCGCCGTACTCGCGCACGCCGCCAAAGACAGGCAGCAGACGAGTGACAACAAAAATATCCAGAACTTTTTCATATTTGCCCCCGTTACGCAATGCTATCCGTTACTTTTACGGTTACGACGGCGTATACGCCCGCGTATTCCGCTTTGACCGTGTATTCGCCCGTCGCCGAGAAAGTAACGCGAGCCGTATTTTTGTCGATGATCGTCGCCGCCGTCGGCGTTACCGTAAATTTAACCGTAAGGTTTGATTTTTCGCCGCCCCTGTAAACGGTCGCGACGAAGTCGAGCGACGCGCCTTTAATCGCGGTTATCGTCGTATCGCGGTCGATTTCGACCCTGTATTCGTATTTAACGACGGTAACTTTGCACATTTTTTCCGCCCCTTCGACGCCGTCCGCTTTGGCGGTGATATACGCCACGCCCGCGTTTACCGCGGTTACCGTTCCGTCTGCCGCGACGGTGGCGATATTATCGTCGGAACTAGAAAAAACGATTTTCTTATCGCCGTAGCGACATTCGAGTTTTTCGCTTTGCCACGATTCGAGCGTCATTTCGGTCTTGCTTATCGCAAAACTGTACGTCGTTTTCGGGTCGGCGTTTTTCGTTTCGTCTTTTTTGCAGGCGGTTAAACAACATACGCCGATCGTCGCGATTATCGCGAGTATAAAACCGATAATTTTCTTCGTTTTAACCATTGTTCGTCTTCTCCGCAGTCAGATATGCATTATATTTTTCTCTTCCGTACATTACGAGTTTTTCGAGTTCGTCGTATTCCTCCTGATTCAGGTACGCCGAATACTTCATATATTCGTTGTCTTTAAGCAGGAAGTACTCTCTGAACACGCGCTCTTTATATACGTCTTTTATAGTCGAGTTGCCCGTGTCGATCTTGTAATCGGCTTTTTCGAGATAACTTTCAAGGTCTTTCAAAAGCGAACGCGTCCAACTTTCGTTGTTCATTATTCTGCTGTAATAGATATTCTGATCTTCGGTGTCGTCGATGACGTAAATTCTTTCGAAGTTTTCCATAACGGCTTCGAAGTACTGTTTTACGCTTTCCGCGCCGTCGCCGTAATAGTGGGCGATAAACTCGTCTATCAAATCCTGCGTGTCGTAAGCCGAGTTCCACGCGAGTTTCGAACGCACGTAGGCGCGCATCGAAGACATAGGCGATATGTCGTTTTGGGCGCACGCTTGCTCGAAGTAGTATTTAAGCCCGCACTTTTCGTAAAATCTTATCGAATCGCCGATATGCGACCAGTTGTTGAAGTGATATTTATACGCCTGGAAGTTAGTACCGTAAGAATACATCATAAGGTAATCGGCGATAGCCGCCCAACCCTTCATTTCTTCGGCAATCTGCGCGTTTTTGTCGCACGTTTCGACTTCGTCGCTTATGGCGTGAGTGTAGCACGCTTCGATAGGCGTATACATAACGCCGACTCTTACTTTTCCGTCTTTCTTGGGAATAACGCTTTCGTCTACCGCTACGATTTTACCGTTTACTTCTTTTACGGGCGGCTGACGATAGGAATAATACGCGAACGCCACGAGATAAATCGTTTTATCCATTCCGTTGTCGTTCATGTATTTTTCGACGTTTTTGGCAACCGCGTTCATAAATCTCATCTGAACGCCCGCCGCCCCGCCGTACAGGGCTTCGTTCGCTTTACAGTCTTCGCAGTCGCACGCGCCTATACCGTCGGTAACGCCGAGCATAAGATAAGGTCCGTTTGCGGTGTTCACGTATTTATTTATAAGCGTTGCCGAAGCAAGATCTATTGCTTCCTGCTTGGAATAGCATACCTGATTGTTGTTCCACAGTCTTACGCTCTTTACCTTTTTCTGCCACTCCGCGCCGACGTGGTAATTTCCGCACGAATACGCTGCGTTCCAACCCTTTTCGTAGGCGGTGTAACCCGCCACGTCGGAAAGCGGCTTGCCGTCGTCGCCGAGTACTAATTTCGGGTTGCCTTCTTCGTCGGTTTCGTAAACGTAGTTTCCGTTTTCGATTACGGGGATTTCTACGCCCTTGTCGTTTATTTGCGTCTTTCTTACGTAGTTCGGAACGTAATTGCCCTTTCTGTCGATTACGTATCCGTAAAGAGATAAAACTTCTCTGTCGATTTTATCCTGCGAACTTATCGTGGAAGCGAAAAGCGTTCCGAGGGCTTTTTCAAAGCCTTTCGTAAAGTTTTCGTAACCCTTCGTATCCGCGCTATCGCCCGCGATAAGGTCGCCGTTATCGTCTTTCGTATAGCCGTAAGTTTCGGCGATAATATCTTTCGCTTCTTCTGATTTGGAGGCGCGTTCTTCTTCCGTCGCGGCTTTTTCGCGATCGGCGTCGAGAGTCTGCGAAACGATGTAAGGCGTGGTATGACACCAGAGTCCGTTATAGAGATTGCCATACATATCGTAGCCGCCGTTTCTGGAAGCGTAAACGTACATTCTCATCGCTTCTTTTACTTTGTCTTCGCCCGAAAGTTCGCCGTCTTCAGCCGTGGTCAGACCGATTGACGGAACGTGTTTATAAGTTATGTTTTTAAGTTTTACCGATCTGAAATAGTCTACTTCGACGCAGTCGTAAGCGTACGCGTTATAACCTACCTGATAGTGTAAAAATCTGTAAACGGCGAACAGAGTTCCGTTTTCGGTCGCGCCCGCAACGTATACGCAGTTGCCTTTCGTGTTTACCGTAACGCCGTTTTCGCCGAGTTCTTCGTAATCGATTTTTATATCTTTTTCGGCGGACAAAAGTTTGTTTTCGCCTACCGAGATATATTTGCCGTTATCGCCGTGCGAAACTTCGCCGTCGGTCGCGATCGGGAGTTTCACGGCGGTGGATTTTTCCACGAAATATTGAAGTTCTTCGGCGGCGTACTTTTCGACTTTCGTCGCGTCCGCGCTTACGACTATTTTATAGTCGCTCTTTCCGTCTTTTACGAGATATTCGTCGCCGTCTTCGAAAGATATCGGTTCGTCGCCTATTTTCGTAGGTTTGACGGAAGCCGTTTCTTTATCGCTTTCGTTTCCGCCGCAACCCGTCGAGAATGCCGAGCCGAAAATCATAAGCGCGCACAGAGCAAAAATAAACAATTTTTTCATATTTTATTTCCCCCTTATTTGCAGATTACCGTAAATTCGACGACGGTATAGTTTTGGTTTTTATCGTAAGCGGAATATCTTATTTTATATTCTCCCGCTTCGGTAAACTTATAGGTATCGCCCAAAAGTTTTTTCTGATTGTTGCCCTTTACGACGTAAACGTAACTCGTTATTTCTTCCGCCGAAGTGTCGTTATCGGTAATCTTCGCCTTCGGAAGAGTTATTTCCTGCCCGACTTTGACGGTAGCCTTGATACCCGAAACTTTAATCACGGGCGATTCGAGGTCGCCTACGTAAATGGTCGAAATCTGCGGCTTCTGATTGCCGTAAGAATCTACGGCTACGTATTCAGCCATATATTCGCCGCTCTTGGTTATATCGAAGGTATATCCGCCCTTGCCCTCGTAAATCGTTCCGTCGTCGCCGTACAAGGTAAGCGTAACGGTTACGTCGTTATCGAGAATGTCGAAGGCTTTGAGTTCCGGAAGGTATATCGAATGTCCGATATACGAAACGTACACTGCGCGGTAATCGTTATTCGTCAGAAATTCCGGCGCGGCGTAATCGCTTGAATCGGTGGTTATCGCGTTGGAAGCGATTTTTCTTAAAACGAATTCCGTGTCCTTTTTAACTCCGCGTACTTCGAAAGATATATAAGCCTTTCCGCTTCTGAAGCCCGCGAAAGTTCTGCCGTCGGAATAAGAGGTTATTTTTTCCGATTCTTCGCCGCTTTCGCCGTAAAACACCGATCCGGTCGCGTCGTCGTAAGAGATATAAAGGCTGTCGTAAGACGAAAGTCTTCTGATTCTTACCATTACTTTATCCGACGCGTTTTTAGCGTCCGTCATCACGAAATAAATCTGAGAATACGAAGACGTACCCGCGGTAGTAGATATCTCGAAGTTGAGATAATCGACGGGTATCTCGCGCGAAAAAGCGAAAGACGCTTCTTCGGTTTTGCCTATTTTTACGGCGTATTCTCTGTTTGCGGTCGTTACGGGTTTGCAGTTTACGAAATCGAAATAATTATCGAAAAGGCGCGCGCCGTCGGCTACGGTTTTATCTTTTACCGTCAGAGTAAACGCGTATTCGGTCTTTTTGCCGGCGTCTATCGGGCTTACGCACTCGTATTTTATCGTATGTTCGCCCGCGACGAGATTTTTAACCTGCATATCCGTTCCGACTTCGGTTTCGTCGAAGTAAACTTTTACGGGCAGATAATATTTTTCGCCGCCGTGATACAAAATGCCGTCGGGGAGCGGAAGTTTTATCGTTTCGCCGCTCACCGCGGAAGCGGGAATCGACGGCGTTTGCATTACGGGATTTTCGCCGTCGGTTACGGTTATCGTTCTTTTCTCCGATTTTTCGTCCGCGACGAAATCGCAAGCCGTATATACGAGTGTATAAACGCCGCTTCTGTCGGGGATGAAGTAAACTCCCCTGTTCGTTTCGGTAAACGCGATTTCGGTTTCTCCGAGCGTCAGTTCTGTTTTATAAGTCAGATCTCCCACGCCGCCCGAAAACGTACCTAAATCGGCGATTACGATTTCGCCCGTTTCCGCCGCCGAGGGAACGCCCTCGCCGTCGGAGTTATAAACCATGGTGTCGGTATATTCCTCTACGGTCAGTGTTATCTTTTTCGTCGCGTGTACTATTCCGCTTACCGCGACGTATTCGATCGTGTATTCGCCCGCTTCGTCTGTCGCAAATCTTCCGCCGCGCTGCGAAAGTATTTCGCCGTTCGGGTCTTTTACGGTAACGCGCGTTTCGGTTACCGTCGCGCCTTCGTTATCGGTCGCGACGAACGCGAACACGGGGTACGACTTGCCCGCTTTACCCTTCGGCAAATCGTTGGCGTCGTAGTCGCCGTAATCGATTTCGATCGTTATCGACGAAATACGACTTTCGGCAGCCGTTGCGTTCAGCATAGACCCTACCGCGCAGAATACGAGCGCGACGGATAAAATCGCCAGCGCGAAGGCTTTTATTATCGATATTTTTTTATTCGTCATTTTATTTTAATTCCTCCTATACCACGAAATCAACCTTTCAAGCCGCCCATCGTTACGTTGCCCATGATCTTGTTTTTGAAAACCACGAACAATACGAGAATAGGCAGGCAGGTAAGCAGACACGCCGCGAGTTGAATGGGCTGGCTCGCCCTGTTGTCCGTCTGGAATACGAACAAGCCGTAAGACATCGTCGGCGACTGCGGAAGGAAGATCATCGGGGTGTAATAGTCGTTCCAGAATTCTATGAATAAGAGAATGAACACCGCGAAAACCGTACTCTTGATAAGGGGCAGCATTATCTCTATAAAGATTTTAAGATGCCCTGCGCCGTCTATCTGCGCCGCCTCGGCGTACGTCCAGGAAACGCTTCTGAACGTCGCGTAGAACACGAGGAAGTAAAGCCCCGCGTATTTGCACTTCATAAGACAGATTCCGAGCAGATTGTTTCTGAAATTGAAGGTGTCCGCCATCTGCACTTCGGAAGCGAGCGAGCCGATTATCGGCAAAAGCATGACTATTACCGCCACGCCGTAAAGAAGAGGTTTCAACCTGAAATCGTACTTCGCTATCGCGTAAGCCACCATTATCTGCGTAGCCATGCTGAACAGAGACATAAATACGGCGTACAGAAGCGAATTTACGAACATACCCATAAAGCCGACTTCTTCGCCGCCCATGCTCATGCTCGAAACTTTGAATTCTTTAAGTACCTTAGAATAGTTGTCGAACTTCCAGCCGAATTCCTTATGCGGAAATCCGAAAGGGTTCAACCATTCGAAATCGGTTGCGTCTTTAAGCGAGTTTATAAGCCCGAAAAGCAATACGTAAACCATCGACAGGCAATAAACCGCCACTATGACGTAGAGTATTATCTGAAAAGCGTCCATTCTGCGAGAAATTCTGTTGTTTTTCTTAACTCTCATAGTCTTAATCCTCGCTCGGTCCGAATTTTTCAAGTAAATACTTGGTCAAAAAGGTTATCGGAGCAACTATCGCCGTGAATATGATACCCGAAGCCGAAACTATCGGATATTCCGCTCGGAGCGCGCTCATAGGCGTATTCAGCCCGCCCGCTACTTTCTTAAAGAAATACAGCCCCAGCGTCATATACACCTGCATTCCGCTGCCCTCGCCGCCGTAGAACGAATAGAAATGTCCGTAATTGGTGAAGAAAGCCGCTATCGCTACGATTATATAAGTAACGATCGTCGGGAATATCGACGGAAGCACCACGTGCAGGAACTCTTTCAGCGACGACATATTTTCGAGTTGCCCGTATTCGAGTACGTCTTTCGAAATGCTGCACATCGCCGACAGGTATATGATAAGCCCGCCCGCGAAGTTCATCCACGTTCCGAATATCAGAACGGAATAGAAACTCGACGAACTGTATTGATCGAGCAGCAGCAAGTCGGGCTTTTTAAGAAGTACCGGCAAGCCCTTTTGCATAAGCACCTTGGCGCACAATACGAACACGAGGCTCGATATTATGTTGGGCATAAACAAAATTACTTTGTACGCGTTTGCGAGCGGTACTTTTTTGAACACGACGTACGCCACCATTATCTGAAGCGGCATTCCGATAAACAATCCGACGGCAAACTGTATCGCCGAATTTTTTATAAGAATCGACATCTCGCCCGTAACGAAAAACTCGTTGAACGCCCTGGCGAAAGTTTCAAACGAAAACGAATACGTCTGCGTATCGGCGTTCCATACCTGAAATGCGAGTTTCAGCGTGTTGGCGGCAACCCCTACGTAAAATATAAGGAATTGCAGCACCGGAAAGAGCAGAAAGAAAAACAAAAACACGCCCTGTCCGAGTTTTTTATTGTAGGCTCTCGGCGTTCTGTTTTTCCCGATCCGCCCGAATAATTTTACTTTAACGTCGTAAAAAAACCACTTCACGCCGTTAAAAAACGAAGGTTTATCTCTCATAGTCCGTTATTTATCGCAGACGCGCAACGCGTCCGATCGGTTTGGTTACCGCGGCGGGTTATATTCTTCGCCGCGGTAATCGTCTGAATTTTCAGTTGGTCGCCCCTGCCTGTTTCAAAACGTTCGTTATGGTCGTTTTCATATCGGCTACGGCGTTGTCGACCGTCTTGCCCGTATTCTTGAAGAAATAGGTAAACGGATCCATATACGTCGAATTGCCTACTTTGGCGCGGAACGCAAAGCCGTTTTCGCCTTCGTAGAATCCGATTTCGGCGTTATACAGGCGACGTTTGGTTGCAATCTGAAGGTTAGGCGCAAGTTTCGCCCCTTCGGCGATGAACTTCAATATGCTTTGCGTATACGGCGTGCAGGTTTCCGCCTCTTCGTCCGACACGGTGTAATTATAAGGTCTTATACAACCCGTGTTGGCGGTGTATTGTACGAGTTGAGATCTCTGCTGCATGAATTTGATGAAGAGTTTGGCGACTTCCGTCTGAACGGCGGGGTTTTTGTTCTTGTTTTTCGCGCTGATACAGATATAACTGTCGGCAAATTGCGCGGGAAGAACGCGTTCGGTATTGGTCTGATCTTTTATGCCGTCAACCCCGATAAATTTCGGTATGGGCATATATCTGAAGTTACGCTTGCCGTAACCGTTCACGCTCTGATTGGGTTCGCCGTTGAACACGCCGCGCGCTTCCTGTTCCCAGTAACTGTTTTCGACGAACATCGCTATTCTCTTGCCGAAGCGTTTGCTCTGGATATACTCGCGCTGCGCTCCCGTGTGGTTGTTACCTCCGCCCGGTCTTGCTTTCGACGAATAGTTCCCGTTGTTTTTGGTTATATCGTAAAACGCTTTGATTGCGGCTTTTCTTCCTTCCTGATCGAGAAGAGCGATAAAGTTCTCTTCGTCGATAGCCTCTTCGAGCCCCGTGTCGTAACCGTTGAACGAATAGTTGAGCATATAGTTATCGTAGCCCTCGTAGTTCGCCCAGATAGTGTTTACAAGACGAGAAATCTGATAAGTAGTCGGAGATTCCGCCCAGGTAAACGGATAGTAGCCGCTGTTCCTGATTCTTTCCATAAGTTTGATAAAGTCGTTCCACGTTACGGGAAGCCCGTCGTCGGAAGTATTCGCTACTCCGTCGGGTCCGACTCCGCAATTGCCCGCTTTTACGTCGGCGGCGTTCGCGCCGATAGTGCCGTCGGCTTTGAAGTAAAGTTTGGCGGTATCGAACAAATCGGCGTCGTAAATTATGCCGGGAACGGACAGCATATACGGCACGGCGTAATAGCGTTCGTTCTTTTTGAATACGTCCGAATACCCTGCGATCATCGTGTCTTCGATAGACTGCGTGGCGGCGTCTTCCGATTCCGCGATATTTCCGTCTTTATCGAGATAAACGTCGGTCATAACGTCGGTAACGTCGGCAAGCAGATTCTGCTTCGTGAATTCTTCGTAATCGCCGTGGTCGAGAATATACATTATCGGTTCGTAATTCTTCATAGAATTGACGAGGTTGGCGGGGTTGAATTCGGTGCTCTTTTTCAACGCGCGGACCACTACGCCCTGTTTACCCGTTTCGAAACTCTTGTCGGCGTAATACGCTTCGAAGTCCTTTTTGAGGGCGTCGAAATACGCCGTACCGAGCCCCGCGTCGAAAACGCCCACGTCGAGATAAGTCTTCGTCGGGTCTTCTTTTTCGGTCGCGGCTTTCTTTCCGCCGCAGGCGGTAACGCCGAAAGCGGCGATTGCGGCGAGCGACGCCGCTACGATCGTTCTGAATTTTTTCATCATTTTTATTCTGCTCCTGTTCTTTTTTCACTATTTAAGGGAATTGCTTTTCTTCGGTTTGCGACTGATGAAAACGGACGCGTCGACTCCGACTCCGCTTCCGACAAAATCTAATCTTACCGCACGCGGTAACCCGCGCGCAAAGAAAACGCCCTACCCCTGATTTTTTCTATGCTTAAATTTTACCACGCGCCGGGTGGTTCTTTCAATCACACATTTATCGTAATTCGCTATTTTTTTATTATGCGTTTATTTTACGATTTTCGGCTCATCCGCCCCTAAAAACGCAATTGAGGCAAAAAATATTGCCGTTTTTCGACGTTTCGTGATTATTTTTTCGGATAAACGTTGACAAAATCGCCGATAATTGCTAAAATACGGTTATGAACGATACGTTTGTCAAAAAAATTATTCCTAAATTGCAACCCGACGAAATTATCACTTTTTTGTGGGACGACAATACGGTGTTGCACCGCCACAGCGACTGGGAATTCACCTCCACCATGGACGGTACGGGCATAAACGTCGTAAACGGCGAAGAATATCCCCTTATGCCGGGCATTTTCGTTTTACTCGGTCCCAAGCACGTGCATCGTTATTATTCCGACGCCCCCATAAAACGCCACGACATCTGCGTTCCGGACGAGAAAATGCGACAACTCGCCGACATTTTACAGCCCGACCTGTATAAAAAACTTTCCTCTTCCGAAAAACCGATAATAATCAAGTTGAGCGTTGAAAGTTTCAACGAAATTCACGAAAGGCTCAGTAAGATAGATTTGCTCGGTCAGGATAACCGCGACGTTCGCGCAATACTCGTTTCTATAGTAATGTATCTGCTCGGCGTTTATCTCGAACATAAGTCCGAAAAGAATATGCCTAAAAGCGTAATTTCGTTTCTGCAACGCATTTCCGACCCCGACGTTTTCTCTATGCGCATAAACGACATTATCGGATTCAGTTCTTATTCACACTCTCAATTTATCAAAATTTTCAAAACCTACGTCGGAAAAACGATTATAGAATACGTAACCGATTTAAGAATCGCGCACGCGGCGAAACTGCTTTCTTCCACAGACCTTAAAGTAATAACGATCGCTTCGAAAGTCGGCTACGACAATCAATCCTTTTTCGCGCAGAAGTTCAAAGACAGATACAACGTTTCGCCCGTCGAATACCGCAGGGCGACCCGTAAAGAAACCTGACGCTTTTATTTTTTAAGCGTTATAATCTCGGTTTTACCCCGTCTTTCTACGCTTAAAATTTCTCTGCCCGAAAAATCGTAAGTATATTCCGCTCCGCCGTCGGAGGTGATTTCCACCGCGACTGCGGAGTTTTTATTTTCTATCTTTACGTAAACGTTTCCGTTTTTGCCCGCGTAGCAACCTTGTGCGTATTTTAACTTTTCAAAAAAAGTCGGCTTTATGAAGACGGGCTTGTCCGCGCTTAACTTTATGCCCAATACGTAAGAATACAGCCACTCGACGCACGAACCTAAACTATAATGGTTAAAGGAATTCATTTCGGGGTTTTCGAAGCCGTTTTCTTTGGTGTAGCCGTTCCAGCGTTCCCACACGGTCGTCGCCCCGTTTTCAAGCATATATCCCCAGGAGGGGTACTCGGTCTGCGTTATTATTTCGTACGCGAGTTCGCTTTCGCCAATATCGCACAGCGCGGGTAGCAAAAATCTGCAACCTATAAAACCCGTCGTGAGTTTATCCCCGTTCGCCGCTATAACGGTTTTCAGCCTCTCCCTCGTTTCTTCGGCGGTTATGTACCCCGCAGTATAAGCGAAAGCGTACGCCGTCTGAGTGTCGCTTTTCACCCTTTCGCCGTCGAAATACGCATTACGGAACGCCTCGCGAGCCTTCTCGTATATACCCTTATAGAGCGTTTCTCCCGTATTATCGCCGATTATCGCGTGCATTTTCGCAACGATTTTAGCCGAATACCCGAAGAAACATTGATTTATGACGTCTACGTCGGTTTTTCCGTCAACCGAAAGCCAGTCGCCGAAATTGTTGGTGATTTTAGTAAGATAATTTTCGCTTTTGCTAAGGTAATATTCTATCCATTTATCGGCGTAAGGCAGATTGTCTGTTATTATCCGCTCGTCTTTATAGTGCAGGTAATGATAATACGGAATTACGGTTATTGCGTCGCCCCAGCCGGGAACCCCTGCCGTATTGTCGGCAACGGGTACGAAAAACGGCGCGAACGACGGGATTCTGCCGTCGGGCAGAACGTCCGTCCTGATCAATTTGAGGTAGTTGACGAAAAACTTTTCGCAATCGGCGTTGAACATTGCCGAATTACAGAACACTTCGGCGTCGCCCGTCCAGCCGAGTCTTTCGTCGCGCTGCGGGCAGTCGGTCGGAATACTTATAAAATTGCTTTTCTGCCCGTTCGACGCCATTTTATATACGCCGTTTATAATATCGTCGGAGCACTCGAAACGCCCGCCGTAAATTATATTCTGGCTTATTTCTTTGCCGACTATATCGGTTACCGTAATTTCGCTTTCGGACCATATCTCGGCGTATCTGAATCCGTGAAAGGTAAATTCGGGATCGAAAACGTCGCAACCGCCCGACAAAATCAACTCGTCGGTACATTTCGCCCTGCGTAAGTTTTCGGTGTAAAGCGTTCCGTCGTCGTTAAGCATTTCGGCAAAACGAACGATGACTTTTCCGCCGCGCGCGCCCTTTGCCGTAAAAGAAACCACTCCCGCGAAATTCTTTTTGAAGTCAAGCCTTATGCGGTTTTCGCCGCGGTAGATCGTTTCGGGAATTATCTTTTCGATTACGCGAACGGGTTCGTAAAGATAAGGCTCGCGTTTAAGGTCGAAATCGCAGACTTCGGCTTTTTGCCCGTTTGCAAATTCTTCGTGCGTAAAATCTATCGCTTCGCCGTCGAAAAAATCGGCGCAAACGATATTCGACGAATACGTATCCCACGTTTCGTCCGTTTCGATCGTCTGCTTTTCGGCGTTTTCGTATTCAATCGCTATCTCGGCGCGCAGGCGTTTTTCTTTTCCGTAAACGGCGTTTCCGACGTTATAACCGAGATTGCCCGCATACCAGCCGTCGGCGAGTATCACCGAAATTTCGTTGGTTTCGCCGACGTCGTTCGTCAAATCGTATTCGCATTCGTTTACGTATTTTTTATAGTTGCTCCACCCGGGCATAAAATAATCGCCGATCTTTTTGCCGTTGAACTTTACGGAGAAAATTCCCGTAGCGGTTATTTTCAATCTGCAATTTTTAATTTTCCCATTCAAATCAAAGCGTTTTACAAATGCGGGCAAACGCGCTTCCCCGTTAAAATCGCCTTGTCTTTTTATCCACATAATATCTCCGATTTTACCGTCGTAACGGTTCCTGTTCTATTCTACATTCTCCAAGCCGCAAAAGAAAGCATTTTTTTATCTTTTCCCGCCATTTTATTAGCGTTCGATAATTTACGTAGAAACGCCGATGAATTTTCAGAAATACCGTATTAAAAATCGCGGGCGGACGCAAAATTGCGTCCGCCCGCTGTTTATCCGTAAAAAATAAAAGGCGTTACAAAACGCCTTCGATTCGTAAAAGTTTTACTTTTTTATCTAATCCGCCCGCGTAACCCGTAAGGTCGCCGTTACAGCCTATAACTCTGTGGCAAGGCACGATTATCGAAATCGGATTATGCCCTACCGCTCCGCCGACTGCCTGCGCGGAAACTCTTTTATTCGTTTCGGCTTCGATTCGCTTTGCAATCTCGCCGTAAGTCGCGGTTTTGCCGTACGGTATTTCAATCAGAATTTTCCATACTCTTTTTCTGAAATCGGAAAACTCTCCGAAAGCGATCGGCGGCGTAAAGTCTGGCGCTTCGCCCGCAAAATATTCGTCGAGCCACTTTTGTGTCAAATCGAATATCGGCAACGATTTTTCCGCCGCGCATTTTACGACGTCTTCGGCAAAATATTTCTGCCCGTCAATCCATAGTCCGATTAAATTTTCGCCGTCGCTCGCCAGCGTTAATCGCCCTATCGGCGAATTATAAACGGTCGAATATATCATAAATCCATCCCGAAATCTATTTGAAAAATTGAAACGTACCAAAAAAAATAACAAGGCTCTCAAACTGTATTTACCCGTAGACGAAGTCGAAACGTGTTTAAGAGTATTACAAAATAACAAGGCTCTCAAACATATAATTTTTCTGTCAACATAGTTTTTTTGTTTAAGAGTATTCCAAAATAACAAGGCTCTCAAACCGAACACGAGAATAAAACTTAATTGGCGTAGTTTAAGAGTATTCCAAAATAACAAGGCTCTCAAACTTGAGAATAAAATCATTGATGGTTCTTCCCGTTTAAGAGTATTCCAAAATAACAAGGCTCTCAAACTTATCGAACAGCGTTTTAATTATGTACGCAGTTTAAGAGTATTCCAAAATAACAAGGCTCTCAAACATGCGAAAAGCGTTAAAAACCGCCTTTTTCGTTTAAGAGTATTCCAAAATAACAAGGCTCTCAAACAATCACGCAACAACACCACTTATAACGTTTGTTTAAGAGTATTCCAAAATAACAAGGCTCTCAAACGAAAGTCTGACGTATGCCGTATCGTCTTGCGTTTAAGAGTATTCCAAAATAACAAGGCTCTCAAACCACGTATCAGTCAATAAATTTGAATTATAGGTTTAAGAGTATTCCAAAATAACAAGGCTCTCAAACTTTGTTCTTCGGTTACGGTGTCGTCGAAAAGTTTAAGAGTATTCCAAAATAACAAGGCTCTCAAACCACTAATGCTGATACCATATTGATAAGCGTGTTTAAGAGTATTCCAAAATAACAAGGCTCTCAAACTAAGAAAAGAACAATATGAACTTTACAGGAGTTTAAGAGTATTCCAAAATAACAAGGCTCTCAAACATAGAAAATATTGTAATGAAATATTTTGAGGTTTAAGAGTATTCCAAAATAACAAGGCTCTCAAACGGCGAAAAAGGCACTATCACTATCCCCGCAGTTTAAGAGTATTCCAAAATAACAAGGCTCTCAAACTCGGATAATGCCTTTCGTCCTTTAACGCTTGTTTAAGAGTATTCCAAAATAACAAGGCTCTCAAACACTCCGCGTCGTCCTTTACGGTTAAGTTGTGTTTAAGAGTATTCCAAAATAACAAGGCTCTCAAACTTCGCGTTTAGGTATTATGACCGCAAACACGTTTAAGAGTATTCCAAAATAACAAGGCTCTCAAACAGTGCTTAAGAGGCATTCCAGGAATTTGGTGTTTAAGAGTATTCCAAAATAACAAGGCTCTCAAACGTTGGAATGACGAGAGAACAATATGAAGATGTTTAAGAGTATTCCAAAATAACAAGGCTCTCAAACCTCAATTAAGGCCAAAAGCCGCGCGTTGGCTCGCGGTTATCTTGTTTTATGCTTTTATTTTAGCACTTTTCTTCTATATTTTCAACTATTTCGCATAAATCTTCGGTTATAATTATTTTTCTTTCCTCCGCGAGAGTTTTTCTTATTTTTCCGCTTTCCAAAAAGAACAAACTAACCTTATGTAATTCGCAATGCTTAAAAAGTTGAAGTAACTCTTCATCGGACAAAACGTCTTTGAATCCGACGAGAACGAAAAACGAAATCGATTTTAACTCGATAAAGATATTTATATAACATACGAGTTTTTCAAGTAACGTATCGTACGTTTTAGACGGTTTTACGACGCAAGCCTTTAAGGCGTCTTCTATCGTGAGCGGGTTATGGTCGAGCGCAAAACTTACGGTGGAACATAAGTCGTACAAAAAACTCTCTAATTTTGCGTTTATCAAGTTAAATTCCGCCAAAAAATCGCCGCTTAAATAATTATTTTGCAATTTTTTATATAAAAGCGAAATGATTTTTTTATCGGTCGCTTCGAAATAAAACGGGCTTATTATCAACTCTCCGAACTTATCGGGCGCGACCTGAGTATCATCGTTCCAAAATGAAAAACCGCTTTCGTCGCCGTTAAAAATCGCAGACAATTCTTCGGCTAAATTATAATATTCTTTCGGATTTTCTACGCGCAAAGTAAGCGGCGAAGAATTATCTAAAACCATAGGCGTTTCTATATGCGGGTGCGAAAATCTGATCATACTTCAATTAACCTGTCAGTACTTTCTTCAACGAGCGTCTGCTTTTCGCCGACGAGATAATCTATCCTGGAAAATTGATTTTCGGTAACTTCGAGCAATTCGACAATCCCGACGGGCGGAAGGTTTTCGTTGACTTTGCTTTTTATCGCCGCGCTCGTAACGTTATTTATTACCAATTTAGAGTAAACCGATTTCTGCATCATGATAAAACCGCTCTTAATCAAAAATTTATGAAACCGAGCGTATTCCTTTCTGTCTTTTGCCGTTTCTACCGGCAAATCGAAAAATATCAATAATCTCATAAATTTATTGTTCATACAAAATTTCCGCGTCTTCGGGGAATACCGCTTCTTCGGCGTCGTTTACTTCCAACGCGGTTAAAACGCTTTTTGCGTATTGCCGAATCGCGACATCCAAAGTCGTGCTTTTTTCACCGAAAGTAACGTTATAATTCAACACGTTTGCCATTTTTCGCTTAAAAGCGGCGTCGCCGGGTTCGATATTCAACGCCGTTTCGTCCACGATAGTTCTTAAAGGCTCTAACAAATCCGAACCGAGATTAAATTCGTTGAATTCGTTATCGTGCCACACGCCTATTTGCGTAACGTAGCCGCTCGCAACGATTTCCCGATTTATCGCGGAAAGCAATACAGCGTAACCGTAATTAAGGCAACCGTTTATAAAACCGCCGCCGCGACGGGTAACGCCGTCGGGCAAAATACAATTAAAGTAGACCTTCGCGGCGTGTCCTTCGCGGTTAGTAGAATCTCCCGGCAATACTTCGTCTGCGTACCCTTCGAGCATCTGCGATTCGACTTCAAACCCTCGTTTTTTCAAAAGCAGACTTTGATTTCGTATCTTTTTTTGGATTATGACTTTCCAGACGTTGTCTTTCGCCTGTTGTTTCCAGTTGGTCTGTATCTTTATCCGTTTAGAAGTATTATGCGCGCCGTAATACGGCAAAAGTTCGGACGACGGATTGCACTTTTCGTCGCAGAATACGACTTTCACGTTATTCCTGATGAGTTCGGACAACAGCGCGGCTGTAAGCGAAACCGCCGTACTTTGTACGATAAGCGTATTTATTTCGTTTATGTAAATTCGCCTTTCGGTTTCGCCCCGCACTATTAAAAAGTTGAGTCTGCATTCGAGTTTGCTTCGGGAATTCACAACCACCGTCCGAAAGCCCATAATTACACCTTTCTCACCCTTTCGGTAAGTCCCGCAGGCGAAAGGTCGATGAGCCTGAAATCCACGTTTGTTATATTGTTGTTTATTAAAATTTTACCGCTCTTTGCACTCCCGCCAACTAAGGTAGTATCGGCAGTTTCGGCGTTGCACTTAAAGAACTTTAATATCTGTAACAGCACGACGGTTTGTTCGTAAACCGTTAGCGAATTGAATTTTTCTTCGCCTTTTTCGAGATTCTTCCTGAACGTCGCAAACGCGGACAACCCGGCATAATTCTCACGTTCCAATTTCCGTTTAAGCATACCGTATAAATCGGCGTTATTCGCTCTGTCGATAACTAACTTACGCTCGCCGTCGCGATTCGTTTTCATCACGAACTCTTCTTGCCCGACGTTTATTATGCCTTTCGCTTTCATATCTGCGAGTTTCAACAGCGAATTCACGTATTCGTCGGTTTTACCGTCGGTAAACAACTCCACCGCGTTATGAACCAAAATTTGTTTTCCGGTAATCCCTGCAAGATAGCACTGCGTACCGTTATACGAAACGAGTTGTTTACCTTTTATTTTCGGTACGATAATTTTAGAGTCTTTAAGTCTTTCGGAAAAATATCTTTCAACGGCTTTCGGGTCGTTTTTTGCCATGTACGCGGTGAGTACGGGGACGGCTTCTATCGTCTTTATTTCGTTACCGTTTTTATCTTTTGACGAAACTACCGCGAAATACGCCGTAGGTTGCGTCATATATCCGCCGTATTTTGAAGAATCCGAAAGCGAACCTTTGCCCTTTCTCGGAGCGGTTATGCCCTTTTCGTCCTTTCCGTAGATTGTCTGGTCGTAAAATCCGCCGTTATTACACGTCGCATACCGCGTAACGACCATAGAATTTTTTGAGTATACTTTTTTAACCGTGGCAATACTTTGCGCGTTATCCCACGCCCCTTTTACGTCGCGGGTAAATAATCTGTTCAGGTTGTACGTTCTCCATACGTCGCCGTCTTTTCTGTACATAGACATAGGCGTAGCGAATACCGTATCGTAAACGTTGCCGACCACCACGTTTAAGTAAGCGTCTCTCGCATGGTGTAAATCGTTAGTTTCGCGACACTTGAAAAGGTCGAACTTCTGCTTGAAATCGTTGACGTTTTTCGCTTTACTGTACACGATTTTAGCCGTAGGGTATCTGCGTTTGAAAAGTTCGGCAACAACTTTTACGGTCTGATCCGTAATTACTTTCTGTCGATTGATAAAATCCTGATATTCGTCCTCGCGCAAAGGCTCGGTACGCGTCAGACGATCGTAAGTAACCTTTGCTATAAGCCCTTTATCCAAAAGCATTTTCCAGAAATCGCGCTGATTCGAAAACCCTGCGGGAAGAGGATACGTATCGGATTTTTTCGCGTTTTTGCTGCGCAGAACGAGAACCTTATTATCTAAACTGTCGTCTTTGATAAACGTACGCGGCAATATATGGTCTACGTCGTAACGCGTAACGTCGTTGATACTGTTCAAATCTATCCGTTCGCCCGTATACATACACCTGCCGAGTTGACGGAAATATAAAAACAACCTTTCCTGCCGAAGTTTCAGATCGGTAAATCTCTCTTCGCCGAGTTCGGCGATAACGTCGGCGTAGGCGTCGCTTACGGTACGGAATTTTTCCTGCAACCGACGCTTTCTCGATTGCGTTCTGCCGGCGTCGCCCTTTATACCGTCTTCCCTCGTAACTTCGACAAAAATTTTATCTGGCGCTTTGCCGATTGCTTTGACGTATTCGTCAACGACGGTAAGCGTTTGCCATATTCCGCGACGAACGGCGGGCGAAACGTAAAGTTCTTCAACGTCTTTATATCCGACGTCTGACGTCATTTCGCCGTTTTCTTCTTTGATATTTCGGCCGAAAGAAAATTTCTCGTCATTCAATAATTCGTTCAGATTTTCGTTGGTTTCGTAAAGCGCGTCAAGAACGTTCCAAAGTTCGCCCGTATCTTCTTTTACGGTATAAATTTCGCACAGAAGTTTACGCGAAAGCCTTCCGAAATCGTGGAAAACGAGCCCCTTCAATTGTTTAATCGCGTTTTTGATTTCGGGAATTTTCCCGTAATTTTCTTTAATCAGGTCGACGACGATATTTTTATCCGTATTGAGCGTGTGCCACAAAATTATGTTTTCGCAAACTCCGCCGTTCTCGCTTAAATCTTTATCGACGAAGTCGCCGAGAATATTTTTCAAATGAATATACGACGACATAGACGCCTTGAATTCGCCGTCTTTACCCGAAAGCGTAACTTCGCTTCTGTCGTTTTGCGATATTTTACCCTCGCGGACGAGTAAATCTATAATCTTTTTATCCGATACTTTCGGATATTTCAAAAACAACTCCTTAAATATCTTTTGCTTTAAGTCAACCGTCAGCAATTCGTCGTTTACGCGAAGTTTGTTCAGTTGATTAAGAGTGTCGAATTTCTGATAGATTATCGAAGCCTTAGGCAATACGTCTTCGCCGCGCAGATACGAACATTTATTCGTCATACGGAGCATAAATTTTTCGTTGCTCTTCGCCTTATCGATAACGTCGTCGAAATTCCACGGAGTTATCTTTTCGTTGCTCTTCTTTACCGCCCAGCAAGTTTCTTCTTTGCCTGCCAGAGGTCCTACGTAATACGGTATTCTGTAGTTGAAAAGCGTTACGATTTTATCCTTAATTTCCGCCGTGGCGGGGAAGGACTTAACCATATTTTCGAGTATCTTTTTAAGTTCGTATTCGTTTATCTGTCTCGGAAACAATCCGTTATCGCTATGTAATATCTTCGGCATAAACGAACCGTCTTCGATATCTTTAAGAAACGTATCTCTCGCAGCAACGTCTTTTATGTCGGTTAAACCTTGCAGATATTTTTTGATATAGGCGTAAATTTCGTCGTCTTTACACTTTTTGACTTTCTTTTTATCTCCGCCCTTTTTCGTGTAACCGATATAATTGACGTAGTTAGACTTTTCGTCCGTACTTTTGAATATTTTATTGTAATCTTCAGGGCGTTCGCTTCTGATAAACGCCTTTAACGCAAGCAAATCGTCTTTATGTTTATCGTAAACGGCAATCATAGCCGAAGACAAATCGTCATGCCCCGAAAGCAGATTTTCGATTATAACGTAGCCGTATATAGAGCGGATAACTTCAAGCACGGTAAAATTATCGCCGTAAGTCCCGCGCATGCTTTCAAAGTTGTCGTCGGTTATCTCTTTGAACGAAAACGATTTTTCTTCTTTGTATTCGTCGCCGAAAAGTACGGCGGGCGAAATTTTTCCGCCGCACATACCCTTTATTATCTCTTTACTCGTTTTATCGCTTACGCCGAAAATTTTTTCGAGTTTAGACGAACGGTCTTTAATTCCGAGCGTTTTATCGAGTAAGACATTTTTAGCCTCGTCTACCGCGGCTTCCGAAAACAGGGGAACTTCGTCGCCGTATACGTCCGAAATTACGCCGTTCAGATTACCGAGCAGTCTGCCGAAATCCCTTACGTCGTCTACGCTGCCCTCGGTCAGGAAATGACCGCGATATTTAACGATATGGTGCAATGCGAGATAATACAGACGCAAATCGTTTACCCCGCCCCGCATTAATGCTTCGCGCAAATGATACACGGTCGGAAATTCGGTGTGAAACTTTTTATCGTCGTACACGCCCGCAAACAACGTATTTTTATCTCCGCCGAGTAAAGCGTCTTTATCTTCGGGTAAAAATTGACTGTTGTTCAGACGAATGAAAAACGTTCCGTCTTCCATATACGGGGCAAAAAGATCCTGTAGCCATGCAATACGTTGTTTTCTGCGTTGAAGCCGCCTTCTGCCTGTCCGAAACGTACGGCGGTCAACCGCGGTCTTACCCTCATCAAACAACCTTACCGCCCAACAGTCTTTACCTTTCACGCGTAAGAGATTATAATTTTCATCCGTACACGCAACGCCTGCCGAGTTTGTGCCTATATCCGTTCCGATATAAAATTTTTCCATAGTACGATATTTCCCTTGACAATTATTTTTTTATGATTTATACTTAACTTACAAAATAACAAGGCAAGTTCAAATAAAACTTTTGTCAAACCACTTATTCGCATCGGCGAACGCAAACGCTCTTCCTTTCGGGGGGGCTTTTTTCGTGTCCGTTTTCGGCGATTTTCAAAGTTCGTTCCTCTTTTAGACGAAAGTTTATATAATTTTACCACGACTTGACCGCTTTGTAAAGCGATATGCAAAATTTATGCCGCAGACTCCTTACGCGCGCATAATAACACGCTAATTACGCCAATATCTGTCATATATTGAAATTTTTAAGAAAAAATTTACGGGCGGGGCAAAGAATTTTTCTTCGCCCAGCCCGCCGCTTATTCTTTATTTACATTTCGAGTTCGTCAAGGGTTTTCGAAAACGTAGGCAATACGTTTTTGATAAAATATTTTACCGCTTCGTCGTCGGCGTTCGACAATTCTTTACCGATACTTTCTTTCGCTTTCAGGAACTCTTTGTTGCCGACTTTCAATTCTTCAAGACACTTGATATACGCGCATATACGGTCGGCGTATTTCATAAGTTTATGTTCTTCGCTGCTCGGGTCATCCAGAATAAACTCTCTGTACCTGTTTTGGAGTTCTTCGGGGAGTTTGGCGATAAGCCGTTCGTTCGCGTCTTTTTCAAGGCTCTTATACGCCGAATTTATTTCCCGGTTAAAATACTTGATAGGAGTAGGCAGGTCGCCCGTTACGACTTCGCTGGTTTCGTGGTAAACGGCAAGGCAAAGCGTCTTATATTCGTCTACGCTGCCGCCGAATTTTTCGTTTTTTATAATGGCGAGAGCGTGAGCGATTACCGCGACTTCCCAACTATGCTCCATTATGTTTTCTTCCGACGTCGAACGCATAAGCGCCCAACGCTTTATGTATTTCATGCGCATCAGGTACGCGTAAAAATCAAATTCTTCTTTCATGCTTTTCTCTCTACTTTGACCGTCGCGGGAAAGGCGTTCGTTGCGACTTCAGCCGTTTTTTCTACCGTTACGGACTCTAACTTATTGCAATACGCGAACGCCCCGTCGCCGATTTTATTCACTGCGGTAAGGGTTAGATATTGTAGTTTTTTACAGCCCGAAAACGCGTAAGCGCGTATTATTTGCGTAGCGACGTATTCGCCCGACGAATTTTTTTCGGCGTCTTTACCGTAAACCACCGTCGTCAGATATTCGCAATCCGCAAACGCGTGTATCCCAGTTTCGGTAACGCTTGCGGGAACGGAAACGGAAATAAACTTACCGCTGGCAAAGCCGCGTTCTTTTATCGCCACGACGGGTTTTTCTTCATACGTCGCGGGTAAAATAAGATACAAAGGCAAATCTGCGTCCGCTTTTGCCGATATTATATAGCCCGTTTCGTCGGCGTTTAAGTCGAAATCGAAATATTTTGCGTCGGTCGGGTCGCCGTCGGTCGTATGCGGAAAGGTCGGAGCGGTCTTTTCGCCGCAACCCGTAAGCGCGACGATTGACAGAACGCACGCCGCGATTATCAGTCGGAATTTTCTTTTCATATATTCTCCTGTTCGAATATCGTTCGTTTTTTATTATTATAGTATCAAGCCGGCGTTTTGTCAAGTCAAAACAAAAATATATAAACCTAAAAATGCCGCGAAGCGTAAAACGCTTTGCGGCGAACGTAATCTTCGCTTAGTCTTCCAAACCGTCGTTTATATAGAGAATACCGAGCGTGTTTTTGCCGCAATGGCTCGAAACCGTGCAACCCGCGTAAGTTTCGTAAACCTTGGCAAAGCCGTAATCTTTCAGAACCGCTTTCGCAGCGTCTACCATTTCCTGCGTCGCTCTCGAATGGGTTATGAATATAACAGACTTATCGGGATTGTTATAGCGGTTGAGAACGCTCTGGCAATATTTGGTAACGACGTCGCTCATACGCCCTCTGAATTTTTCGGTGTTACCCATTACGCCGTTCTTTACTTCTATTTCGGGACGGATTTTCAAAAGGTTCGCCCCGAACAGCGCCAACCCCGAACATCTTCCGCCGCGATAAAGATAATCGAGCCTTTCAATGACGAAACTTGCCTGAACTGCGGGGATTCTTGCCTTAACCTTTTCTACGATTTCTTCCGGCGAAAGCCCCTTGTCCGCAAGTTTTTTGGCGTAAATCGCTTCGAGTGTGATACCCGTAGAAAGCGTGCGGCTGTCTATCACGTATACGTTTTTGAAATTTTTTGCGGAGTTCACCGCGTTGTTATACGCGCTGGACATATCCGACGAAATATCGAAGTGTATAACCGCGTCGTTCGTTTCGAGAAGTTTTTTGAAGTGTTCGTTGAACTGCTCTTCGTTTACAGCATTGGTCTTTGGCAACGTCTTGTTGGCATCGGCGTACTCGAAAATCTCGAGAGTATCGACTTCTCCGTCGTAAAAAAATCTGTCGCCCATCATAACGCCGAAAGGCACTACGCTGAACCCGTATTCCTTTTTTACCTCTTCGCTCGCGTCACAAGCGCTGTCAAGCGAAATCGCTATCTTCATTTTACGTTCTCCTGTATAGTAGGCTTCGCCCGTTTCTAGGTTGTATTATACTTATTTTCTCGTATAATATCAAATTATTGCGGATAATTTTAGTTATACGATTAAAAAACTCAAAGTAGAATTCCGGAAAGCAAGTCTACCGTCGGTAGAATTTTCGCAAAAATCGTATACGCTATTAAAACCTTGTCGTTTTACTTGAAAAATTTATCGCAACGTGTTAGAATGCGTTCATATTTTATATAGAGGATAACTTTCGGAAAATAAACGGATGACTAACGCAACTTCTGCAAAAAAATACGGACTGACGCTGACGGCGTGTTACGTCGGTTACGTCATTCAGGCTATAGTAAACAACCTCTCGCCGCTTTTGTTCGTACAATTCGGCAAGCAGTTCGGAATTTCTCAAAGCCAATTGTCGATTCTTATTTTAGTCAATTTCGGCTTACAGATCTTAATCGATTCGGTTTCGCCGAAAATAGTCGAAAAAATCGGGTACAGAGCAGGCGCGATAATCGCCCAGACCTTTTCTGCCGTCGGACTTATATTTTTAGGCATCCTTCCGTTCGCTATGACGCCGTACGCGGGGATAGTGACTGCCGCGCTTTTAATGGCCGTCGGAGGGGGCTTCGTAGAAGTAATTATAAGTCCCGTAGTCGAAGCGTTGCCGCTCGGCAACAAGTCGGGCGCGATGTGCTTCTTGCACTCATTCTACTGCTGGGGGCATATAATAACCGTACTCGCCGCCACTCTATATTTCAATTGTTTCGGTATCGGAAACTGGCAATGGCTGCCGGTCGCTCTGTCCGTTATACCCTGTCTGAACTGCCTGATTTTCGCAAAATGTCCGATAGAAACGCTCGGCGGCGACGAAAACCCGTCCACCTATAAGTCGATTCTCACAGCAAAAGGCTTTATCGTATTTCCGGTTTTAATGCTTGCCTCGGGCGCGGCGGAACAGTCTATCGCGCAATGGGCGTCTGCTTTCGCCGAAAAAGGGCTCGACGTGAATAAAACCACGGGCGATATTCTCGGCACGTGTTTATTCGCGTTTTTTATGGCGACTTCGAGGACGATTTACGGAATACTCGGCGATAAAATAAATTTAGGTAAAGCGATATTTTCCTGCGGAATCTTGCTTACGGGAGCGTATCTGCTGGCCGCCCTTTCGCCGTCGGCGTATCTTTCGCTTGCGGGTATAGCCCTAGCGGGTTTGTTCGTCGGTCTGTTGTGGCCGGGGGCGTACTCGCTCGCGGGGAAAAACTTTCCTCAGGGCGGAACCAAAATGTTCGGAATACTCGCGCTTTTCGGCGACCTCGGCTGTACGCTGGGCCCCACTCTTACGGGGCTCGTGTCCGAAGAAATCAAGACAGGGCTTTTGTCCTCCGTCACGTTTCCGATAACGGTCGTCGTATGCTCGCTCGCGTTTTTGATTATGCGAAAACACGAAAACGCAAAAACTTTATCGAAATGAAAAAAGAATTACTATAATCGTTTGACAAAGCGGATTTTTTATGATAAAATAAACAGGCTATCGATGCGTAAGGAGCGGCGCTATAGCCAAGTGGTAAGGCAAGGGTCTGCAAAACCCTTATGCCCCGGTTCAAATCCGGGTGGCGCCTCCAACGTTTTCGCCCCGATGGAAATCCATCGGGGCGAAATCAATAAAATCGCAGTTAGGCTGCTGTGGCGAAACAGGCAGACGCAAGGGACTTAAAATCCCTCGGAGTTAAATCCGTGCCGGTTCAAATCCGGCCAGCAGCACCAAACAAGAATAAAACGAACCTTGATGAGAATTCAAAGTTCGTTTTATTTTTTACAAGATATTATTTTGGCTTAAAAATCAAACGATAAAAATATTATAACCTTTAACCGAGTGTTCTAAACGCTCGGTTTTTCTATCCTCTGCGTTTTTCAGTATATCCGGTAAAACAAAAAAACGCAGATAAAGCGCAGTTTCCATGCCAGACAAGAATAATACGAACCATGGTCTGACGACGTATTTTTGACTAATACTTCGTTCTGCTTGCGGCTTATACGTCAAGTATTAACCCGCTCGCACGCCTTGTTTTGGTCTAAAAATACGCCGTCAGACTTGCCCGCAACCAAAACACCGATATTTTCGATGATTTTTGGTAAAGGCGAGCGCAGACGTACTGAACGTACTTCAAACGAGAATTTGCCAAAAAGCGCGGAAATAGCGGCGTTTTGGCAAGGTTCGTATTATTCTCGTCTGGCATAGGGAATTATTAAAATTAAATTTTAGAATTGCGCTTTCAAACGATAAAAGGCTCACGGAAAAAATTTCCGCGAGCCTTTTGTTGTAAAAAAATGCGTGGTAGGAATTGAAGATATTTGATCTTCGCTTATTTTTAATAATTTTTTTAGTCAAACAGGTTTCTTTGTATAGGTCGATTGACGGCAATACTTATTCTTTAATTATGGGGTATGACTCTGCCCGTTAAGTTATATTTCGATTTCAGATTTAAGATTACTGACCATAACAATATAATTAGTGTGACAAACTTTTTCTTTCATGTCGAAATCAATAAAGGTAAAATCGCTTTCATCAAGATAAAACTCAACGATTTTTCTTTCTCCTTTATCAAGATTGATCCTTTTGAAACGCCTCAATTTTTTAACCACGGGCGTCACAGGACACACCGTTTGTCTTAAAAACAGCAAAACGATTTCCGCTCCGGCACATTTTCCGACGTTTTTAACACAGACACTTACTTTTACTTTGTCTTCCTCTTTTTCAACAATCAAATCAGTATATTCGAATTTTGTATAACTTAACCCGTCGCCAAAGGTAAACAATGAATTAGGATTATCGAAAACATAATCCCTGCCGGGCTTTTCATACGTTCCGGGCCACTTGTAATTTGCTCCCCTCGCAGACGGCTTATGATTGTAAAAACACGGAATATGCCCCGTACTTCTCGGAAAAGACACGCTGAGTTTTCCGGACGGGCAAACATCGCCAAACAATATATCGCACAGCGAATTGCCTCCTTGCTCGCCCGGGTACCAAGCCTGAATAAATGCATCGCATTTTTCAAGACTATCCGTTATTGCATACGGTCTGCCCGTGTATAACACCAGCACTACGGGCTTACCCGTTTCAGACACTTTGTTAAGGAGTTTTTTCTGAACAGGTGGCAAATCAAGGGTGTTTACGTCAAAACCTTCACCACAGGTAACCGCGTTGTTGCCGGTTTCGTCGCCCCATCCGATTCCCCCGAAAAATCCGCTGTTATCACCGAGAACTACAACGGCAACATCGGATTTTTTAACCTGTTCGACTGCATAAACAATATCTTTTTCTTCTGCCGTTGCAATGTTGCATCCTTTTGCATAATTTATATTGCTTTCGCCGATCTTTTCATTCATCGCCCGCAAAAGACTTATTGCTTTATCTGCAGAATTTCTGTAAGAATAATCGCCTGTTTGTCCGACGTCGGCATTCACACCGACAAGAGCGATTTTTGACTGTTTTGAAAGAGGCAGTATATCGTCTTTATTTTTCAGAAGAACTATGCTTTCATCCGCCGCTTTTTTGGCAAGTTTTTTTGCATAATCATCGTTAAATTCGGCAATATCGTCTTTTTCAATATACGGATGCGAAAATAAATTAAGTTCACTTTTCACATATAAAACGTTTCTTACCGCATCGTCGATATACTTGACGTCTATTTCTCCATTTTTAACCGCCTGCCTGAATTGAGCATTATATGCAAAATCCGTCGGAGCTTCAATGTTAATTCCTGCGTTAAGCGCAAGTTTTGCACACCGCAGTGAGTCGGACGCAATATTATGAAGGTATGTAAACATGGTTATACCGTCGTAATCGGAAACCGTCGTGCCCTTAAATCCAAGTTCTTCACGAAGCACTTTGCGAAGTAAAAACCGACTGGCATGAACAGGCACTCCGTCAAATTCGCTGTATGCAGGCATCACAGACAAAACGTTGCCTTGTTTAATACACTCGGCAAACGGGGGAAGAGCCACTTCACGAAGCTCCCTCTCGCCCATATGCACGGGAGAAAGGTTTAATCCACACTCGGGAGAACCATGGGCAACATAGTGTTTCAGAGTTGATGCAACCCCGTTTTTTTGCATGCCTTTTACGTAACTTAATCCCATTTTTGAAACAAGATACGGATCTTCTCCAAAAGTTTCTTCAATCCTGCCCCATCTTGGTTCCCTTGCAAGATCAAGGTTTGGTGCATACACCTGACGCATACCGAGGGAACGAGCCTCTCTACCTATAACCCCGGCAATTTCCTCCATTAGTTCATCATCGAAAGAACATGCCATACCTATGCTTTGCGGAAAAATCGTCGAGTGTGAGTTCATCACGCCGTGAAGGGCTTCACCCATTACTATCATCGGGATTTTATGGGGAGATTTTTCGATAACTTTTTTCTGAATGTAGTTCAACGTGTCGACGTCAACGTCTTCCGGCATAAATGCGCTGCCGTAAAGCGCAATATCCTCGCCGTTATCCAACTGCTTTTTAACAACGCGAAGATCTCTCATGAGAAGCATTTGGTCTATCTTCTCATCCACACTCATCTCCGACAATATTTTTTCAATCTGTTCTTTATTATAATCGGGTTTATGAACCTTGTTCATTATGTCATCCTTATATTTTTCTGTTTAATATCTGTTTGTTAATCATTTATAAGGCGGTTAAGTTCCTGTCTATAATTTATAAACCAAAGATCATCATGCGGATACGTATTAAAATCAACGACACCTTGTTTTTTAATGAAGTCTACCACAAACTCTCTGCCCTTCTTTTCTTCAAGTCTTTTTAATGCCATGTAATCCTGAAACCCATCAAAAAGAACTTCGTGTCTTAAACTTTCCACTACATTATCCTTTTCTCCCGGATACACGATAAATGCATCGCCCGCAGGGAAAGCACCTCCTGCGTCTGTTATAAGATACGGATTTATCTTGCAACGACTTAACTGGCTATAATAAAAATTAAAGCCCCAGTGCAAAAAGCCCTTAACGTTCATAAGGTAAAGTTGAGTGCCGAGAATTCTGTTTCTTAAATTCGGCATAGTTATATATCTGTTAGCATGGTAATTGGCACTTGAACAACAATAATACGTCCAGTATTCAATATTATGTTCCTCGAAAGGCTTTGTATAATCTATATGAACAACCGGAATATCAACCGTTCCTTTAAGGTAAAAGTCCACCGTACTCAAAGCGTCGATTGTTCTTGAATTTCCCAGATGCTTTTTCATTACCCTGTATAATTTCATATACATGTCAAGATGACTTTCATGCGGCTCGTCGGAAAGATGGAAATAACATTTGTCCTTTATTCCCTTTTCTTCAATATGGTTTAAAAGCGCAGGGAGAAAAGCGTCAATGAATTGAATGTATTCATCCGATACGGATTTTGTTTCCCAGCCGAAAATCCTCTTATATCGACCATTTACATAAGCCATAATTTTGGGCGCAAATTCTGCTCCCCACTGCGAAAACAAATGAGAAAACTCTATGTATTTTATGCCGAGAGAAAAAGCTCTTTGTATGAAGTCGTCAAGTCTTGAAAAATCAAATGAAAATTTGCCGTTTTCAAGATAAACATCCACAAGTTGCACAGTAGGCCTTTCTCCGCCTACATAAGTGTCAAGCGCAGGCGTAAACAGCGGCGTAAGCAACATTGTCATGCCATGCTCTACCGCGCTTTTTATATATCTTTCCGTTATTTTATAAAATCTTTTGGAAAATACTTTTGCATGGTGCAAATCGGCAATGCAATCATAATGCATCCAGTTGGTATAAATTAAATCATAATCTCCAAGTTTTTCGGGAAGAATTTCAAGATTATAAGAACAGCGAGCCAGTATTTCGCCGTCATCGTTTGTCAGACTGAAATCAATTGTGTGATTACCCACCTTCCGACTTTTTACGCTCACCATGCAAGCAATCCATTTTTTCGCCCGCAGAACCACGTCGCGAGGCTCGAAATCTCTTAGAATATCGGGATACACACCTGACTTGTCGCTTAAAACATAATCGTCACAATCAACGTAACTGCCAAGTTGAACAGGAACGTTTTCTACCATTTTTATGGTTATATCTTTTGAAATATCGCTTTCAAAAGTAAAATTCGCATGTTGAATCGGCTCATCGGCAGACATTACGACCTGAAAATTAAACTTCTCGTCTTTCAGTTTTGTATAACTATCCTGCAATAAAACGGGTTTTTTGTCGAGAAGTACTTTTTCAAGAGAACTAACAGTAAAAAATTCTATATTTGCCATATTTTATTTCCTTATTAAATTTCAATCTCCATTCCGTCATACGCCACAATAAAAGAATATTTATTACCCATTTCGCAAAGTTCGCCGTGAGTTTTCATAAGCGAATGCGCAAGATGAGAGATTATATGTTTTGTATTGTTATCTGCAACTTTCAACGAAATAAATTTATCCCTTAAAAGGCAGTTATCTTCAATATTCATGTGACCTTTATTCCTTTCGTCTTCGCCGTAAGTACAATCATAAATAATTGCGTCTGCTTTTAAGCCGCTATCGGCAAAATAGGCGATTTCTTTGTCGGTCAGCAGCGCCGTATCGGAAAGAATGAACACCGTTTTATTATTTTTTGTTATTCCATAAACAAAACTCGGTTCATAATTTACGTGTTCGGAAGGTACAACCGTAACACGGTATCCCGAAATGTCACAATTTGAAAACGGCGTCAACGTGTTATATTCCACACACCTGCCAATAACGTCATACCCCTTGAATCTCCCCACGGGAACTTCGGATAAACTTCCCTTTGGAAATCCGACGTTAAGTTCTCTGAGCCGATTTGTAACACACTCGCTCCCGTGAACGGTAAGGATACTTTCTTTCATCGAATATGAGGAATTTAGTCCTCGCATAAAAAGATCTTCGGGATAAAAATGATCCGAATGTGAGTGGGTTATCAGTATATCCGTGACCTTGGAAAAATCAATATTATGCCTTATTGAATTAAAAAACGAGTCGGGCGGATAGTCCGTCAGCAGGTCGTCGTTTATCAGAATCTGAAAACGACCTCTTATATCTTTACCCTTAAACCTTCTTGCATATTCACATATTTTGCAATTGCAAAAGGTTGAAGGAATACCCTCAGCCGCGCCTGTACCTAAAAATTTTATCTTCATAATTTGTTTATCGTAGTATGCCGGACAAGAATAATACGAACCATGGTCTGACGACGTATTTTTGACTAATACTGCGTTGCGTTCACGGGTCATACGGACAGTATTAACCCGTTCGCGCGCCTTATCTTAGTCTAAAAACACGCCGTCAGACTTGCTTGCGACAAAAACGCCGATATTTTCGATGATTTGTTGCAAAGGCGAGAACGGTAGTACTGCACGTACATCGTCCGAGAATTTGCAAAAAAGCGCGTAAATAGCGACGTTTTTGCAAGGTTCGTATTATTTTTGTCTGGTATGAAGTGGCTTTGGGTTAAAGCCACTTCATACCTTTTATTTAATCTATTGAGATACCCTCATACAACTTTTTATAAACAAGCGATAAAATATCCTTGCTATCCTTACCGTTTTGCTCATAAAGCGTTTCAATCTGATAGAGCAATTCATAATCTTCAAGACCGTCACGGATATTGAATAACCTTAAGCTGTCGACAGGACCGTCGATTCCGTAATACGAACCCGGATAAAACAAAAAGCCATCTCCGTTAGCCCCGGGATTCGAACCCCAGGAAGCGCGTGTGGGAAGATCCGTATAAGGATTTATCTTTCTCGTCATATCGAATCTGTCGCCGTAAAGATCTACAGCCCAATAAAGATTACCGCTTATGTTGTAGTCTTTCTGCATCCAACTCATTACTCTCGGCGCAGGAGAAAGATCATCGATATAATATGTTGCATACGGCGCCTGCGGGTCGATACAGCCATACCACCACACTTCTTCTTCGTTCTCGTAAATTTCACGACCTGCCTCGGTGTGAAATTTATTAAGCGTAGGACACCATATATCAACATTATCTTCTTGTCCGTCAATAAAACGGTTGGTGAGAATATGCGGTATATTGTTTACGCTGTCGATCACTTCGGAAAGAAGTTCGCTTGCAGGAAGTTTTTCAAGTTCTCTGATCGCGTTTTGCTTACAACGTTTAACGGCATCGTTGTGCTTCTTTATTTCGCCTACGGTGTCGTTTAATTCGGGTTCGTCAATAAGGTTGGAAAGATACAACCCCGCCTTTTCAAGAAGATTTCTGTTTTCCTCTATACTTGCCTTGCCGATTGCCGCTATATAATCGGTCAGAGAACTTTCAACGATTGTTTTTGTTCCCGTCGCATAAGTAGTGGAATACGGAATCTGATAATATGTAAGCCTTTTATCGAGAGTATATTTTTTTATCTCTTTAACATATTCATCTATATTGACGTTTGCGCTGTCAACCGAACCGAAATACGGAAGATACAGGGGCGAAAGCTTAAAATCAAGCAGTCTGTCCACGTATTTTTCCATCAATCGGTCATCGGGATTTTTTTCAGCCATTGCATAAAATCGCGGCTTTGTGTAAAACGAACTTCTTGCATGCACTTCGTCGTCGATAAGAATATCCCATACGTTTACCTCAACGCCGACACTTTCTTTTTGCCCGTCAAGATCAAGAATGATTTCGCCTTTGTAGAGTCCGGGCTTTGTGTCTTTAGTGGTCTTTATGTCAACCCATATTCCCTGATTGTGACCTTTCTTAATACAATTTTCGCCATATTCTATCGCTTTTTCAAAAGGAAGAAGAGCGTCAGGATAAAACCCCAGCGGAGTATCCATATTTTTACTTGAAGTGGTAACTTCGATGTACTTTTCATTATACAAGGTTATATCTTCCGCAGGTATAATATTACTGCCGCTTTTAAGATCGCCGACCGTGACGTTATACTTGCCGATATCCTTACCCGCCGTAACAATAATCTGTCCGCTTTCGCTTTCATTTTTCGCCATATTTATTTTTATGGCTTTTTCAGACGTAAAACTGCCGTCATACTCCTTATCCTGCATTATTTTAGTGGCAGAATGAGCAGTCCATATAACGGTTGAAGAAGATTCGCCGCCTTCCTTTCCCTTACCGCAACCTGAAGCCATAATTATAGACGTGGCCAGAATTGCGGACATTACGCAGGCAAAACTCCTTTTTATACTTTTATAGTTCAACATAAAAAACCTCATAAATTTCCTGAAAGACGCAGAATATTGCTCCATCTGTCATCGTCCATATATTTAATGCAGTGGTCATAAATTTCCTGCGCGGTTTTTCTGTCGCCGGCATTGGCGCTTATCATATAACTTTCTACCTGAGTCGAAAGGTCGGCGTAAGGTTCGAGTCCGCCTTTGTACTGAATAGGTTCATTTACGAATCTGATAAGATCGCAATCTTTTTCGATTTCATAAACGGATTTTCTGAACGCACTTAAACCATTAAACACTTCTTTGTTTTCTTCTTTTGAAAAATCAAAATCATAAACGAGATGAGAACCGCTACTCTTATTCATAAACAATACAAGATTGTCGTCTCTTACCATAAATTTAAGAAATTCTTTCGCCAATTCTTTATTTTTTGCAAATGCAGGAATAAACATACTGCTTGACGACGCGTTAGTTTTTGCAATTCTCCTTGCCTTTCTGATTATCTCGATATCACTATCTTTTACCCTTGCGTCAAGGTTTTCTCTTTCAATATTCCCGTCTACATATCCGACGATACCGGCAAGGATTAAATCATATTCATTCTTCTTTGAATCTGATAATGCAAAATAATCACCGTCGGTATAAAAACTCAACTTTTCAACTATTACGCTCGTAACAGGCGTTTTCATCATGGCAATATTATCTTTTTTACTGTCGGAAAGTTTCATTTCGTTTTCAAACCAGCAACCGTTCGCCATAAAAGCCGAAACTCCGCTGAACAATGTGTTTTGTGCGGTTGCAAACTCAAAAGAAGGACTGTTTTTATGAATATATCCGTTGCTTGCGAATATAAATCTCTCCATCTCCTTAAGCCCTACAAGCCTGCCGCGTGCCCTGTATATATCTTTTGAGAATTTACCGTCACTGATTCCGCGGAAAAAGTTATTATATTCTTCTACCGTTTCATACTGAGCCCACCACGTTTCAACAGGTCCCTGCCAATAGTGAGCAGAAGGATCGAGCGTTAAAACAAACGGATTGACGCCATCAGCCTTTATTGCTTTACACAGCTGCTCAAATTCTAAAGTCGTTCTCGGAATCGGTTTACCGTTAAGCGCCTTATTGACAACCGTCGTATTATAAATAAAAGACATGATATTTGCATGCCACGGCATTATATAATGTTCTTCTTCGCCGTCATCGTCAAGATCCCAAGTATGAAACTCTCTGAACTGATCGTACATTTTATCGCCCACGGTAATATCTTCGCCGTCAACCTTGGAATTATATACGTCGCTGATTTCTTCGAGAATGACGCCCTTATACGAACTTGAGAATTTATCACCCTTTGAAACGTAGCCTTTCAGCATTGTTCCGTTACCCGTAACGTAAAGATCGGTTTTTGACGCTCTCGGATTTTTTAAGTTGGCTTCAAGCTGATCTGCCCTTAAATAAACGTCACTTACGTTTACCTCTGTGCCTTCGTGCTCCTCTTCAAATTTTCGAGCTATCGCCTTAAAACTATCCGAGCCATAGCCGCCGATATTAACGGCAATTTCAAGCACGTTTCCGTTTTTGTTCCCTTTTTTGCAACCTGTAAGAGAGACTGTGCTTACGGTCATAATAAAAGATAAAACCAAAAGAATAATTTTTTTCATATTCCACCTCGTTGTTTAATTTTTACGGTTATTTTAACCCTTTAATCCGCCCGCAGAAACAGACGTGACAATAGTATCCTGAAAAGCAATAAAAATTATAAGTATCGGTATAATGGAAATCAACGCACCCGCAAAGTATATGGGATAGTTACCCGTTCTCTTTGTAATCAATTCATATAAATATAATCCTGACGCCAACGTAGGATAACTGGGATAATAAAGTATCGGTCCCATATAATCATTCCATCCGCCTATAAATGAAAGTATTGACAAAGTCAATATTGCCGGTGCTGCCTGAGGAAGCATTATTCTCCAGAAAATAAGATCGTCGCTCGCCCCGTCAACAAACGCAGCCTCTGCATAACTCCACGAAACATTATTGAAAAATCCGTACAGAATCAGAAAGTTAAATCCGAAACCGCCCGTTGCGGTAATCAGTTGCCATGGCGTGTCGTAAATTCCCAGGTCAATGCGAAGTTTGTAACTTGCGGGAAGCGAACCGACTACAGGCAGTATCATAACCACTATGGCTATTCCATAAACAAATCCTCTTCCGAAAAATCTGTATTTTGAAATAGTGTAAGCCGTCATGCACGTCACAACTATATTTATCGCCGTTGAAATAATTGTCTGCCATAAACTATTAAATACCATTGTAAAAAACGATACGTCGTTTATCTGCAAACTCTTCATTGCCTCAAGATAGTTTGAAAACTTCAATGCTGCAGGAAGTGAGAAGGGACTGTTATTCATAAACTCATCCCCTGTTTTCAGAGAACTGATAAACATCCACACAAACGGATATATCAGCGTTATGGCATAGAAAAGAAATAATATAAACGTTACGGTAAAAACAACTGTTCTGTTTTTGCTCTTATATGCTTTCTTTCGTCCCGATCTCGTTGTTTTATTAAAAATGACTGAATTTAACATGTTTTCCCCTTAATATTCCACATCGGTTCCGATTTTCTCAAAAAAATACTTAGATAAAAGAACGATCGGCGTTCCTATTATGGTGAAGAAAAGACCGACTGCGGACGGATAGTTCGGATCATACCCTCTTTCCACTTGCTGGAAAATCCAGAATGATATAGTATAGGTATCAAACTCACCCTGCGTAAATAAAAGTATAGGACCGCTTGCGGTAAATAATCCTACTACCGAAAACACAAGCATGGTTGAAATAGTTGACCAGATAAGAGGGACTACAATAAGATTGAGTTCCTTGAAAAATCCTATTCCGTCAAGACAAGCAGACTCTATGACTTCTTCGGGTATCCTTGCCATAGCCCCGCCAAACAAAATCATATTAGACCCAAGGCCTGTCCATATACAAAAGGCTACAATTGCCCATTTTGCGTATCTGCTGTCCGCAAACCAGTGAGGACACTCCATCCCCAGATTTTTAAGTATTATTCCCAACGGCCCCATAGGTACAATAAAATTCTTATAAGCCATTACAAGAACAACACTGCTTACAATTCCGGGCAAGAAAAATACCACTCTGAAAAACTTATATCCCCAAATCTGCTTATAAATAAAATAACTTATAACAAGCGATAAAGGGAAGATTATAAAAACACTGGTTCCAAAAAATATAAACGTATTTATAAGCGCTTTAAACAAAGTGGAATCGGCTTTGACGATATCTTTTAAAAACGTGGCAAAGTGATAAAAAGTAAACCCCTCTTCTCCATCGATTTTAAAAGCCATCATTATAGATTTGAAATTCACATAAAAGTAAAAAACCGCTATGTTTATAAGCGCAATAGCCAACATTCTTATTATAAACAAGCTCTTTTTTATATCTATTTTTTTATGTTTTTTTGCTTTATATAAAACCCCGTTATTCATATCCGACTCCTTTCAGTTTGCATACATTTTTTATAATATCCTAAATATGCTCAAAAGCACCGCAGCATATTGACATCCGTCCGATTCAGTGATATAATATCATAAAATAAGGTGCTTTTCATCTTATTAAAAGGTATTTTTATCTCAAAAATTGACATATAACATAATCGAATAACATGAGGAAATAGGTCGTTATGGAAAAATTAAACTACGAAATTTTCAGAGATGATACAAATATTCCCTATTTGCGTGAAGTCGAATACAATGAATGTTGGTTGCATTTTCACCGAAATATAGAGATGATCTATGTGGTCGACGGTGAACTTGAAGGCAAAATTGACGATACCGAATACATTTTTCTAAAAGATGACATTGTATTTATACCTAACTATCTGAAACATATTTTTTTCAAAAAAAACTATTCAAAGGTTATCATTCTCGTTGTTCCATACGATCTCGGAAATGATTTTCAAGACCTTTTCAAAGATAATCAGTTCGATATTAAACTATCAGATAAGACTTTCAATAAAAAAATTTTGGAAACGTTAAGATCAATGCAAAAAAACTACGACCTTAATTCACCTCTTATTAATAAAGGATATCTGGACGCGATTATGGGACAATTGCTATATCGTTACCCAAGACATGTTGCGAAACATAATCACAACCTTAACTTTATTATCGAAGTACTTGAATATATTGAAAAAAACTACTATAAAAAACTTGATTTGCAAACACTTTCCAAAACCTTCGGTTATAATAAAGACTATTTTTCCAAAGTTTTTAATCGTTGTGTGGGCGTTAATATCAACACGTACATTAACCACATAAGAATTGCCAACGCTCTCAATCTGATTAAGAAAGACGATAATAAAAACATATTGGATAATGCGTTAGCGGTTGGATTTGAATCATCGGCAACGTTTTATCGCGCTTTTAAAATGTTATATCATACTACGCCCGTTGAATATTTACAATCAGAAAACAAATGATATTTTTTACAAAACATGTCACCGATATTGAACCGGATTTTTCTCACCGTAAATAGGAAATCACCCCTCAAAACGGCATAAAAAAGAGAGAGAACGTTTATCCTCGTTCTCTCTTAAAAGATTTACGTCGCTTTACAAGTGCCTTATGTACTACTATATATTTTTTATTTTCCTTGCGCCGCTTTTTGCTTTATTTGCTGTCGCTGCTTTTGATCAGCAGCGATATGCGGTCGTTTCTCCAACGCATTTTTTTCATTTCCTCCCTCGTTTGTTATCCATTTGTGTGTTGTCCTTACAAAATTGAACCTTGGGAATTCTCCTCTGTTCTACTCCCGATATTAAATCCAAAGCGATTATTTTGCGAGCTCTATTCCCTCGGGCGCAATGATACGGCTTTCGATTTCGCCTTTGCTGTTTATTTTATGCTCCACTTCGAGCTCTCCGTTACCGCAGGGATAGCTTCCCTTCACGTGTTTCAACCCGGAAAGATGCGGCTCTATCTTTATGCGCTGTCCGCCGATTCCCGTGGGGGTTATCCCCAATACGATTTCTGTTAAATACGCTATCACACCCGATGCCCAGCCGTGGCACAAACTGTGGCGGAACCCCGTATATCCGTGCTGACTCGGCAATAGGCGGCAACTCACAACAAACTATAGCACACTTTTTTCAATGCGCAACTGTGATTTCCGCACGTTTCGCCCGTCATTAAAAAAATCGCGGAATTTCGTATTTTAATCGCCCGATTTCGCTGAATTTAC
>ENA-UERG01000210-UERG01000210.1-human-gut-metagenome-genome-assembly--contig:-NODE-210-length-57591-cov-38.807942_pt1 | contig 57591 bp, 55 predicted proteins | sample MGYA00242954_ERZ507954 | MGnify/ENA primary metagenome ERZ507954 (study PRJEB26167, sample SAMN06115478) | human gut metagenome | host: Homo sapiens | place: China:Sichuan | collected 2015-01-21...
TATGCAAGAAGTTTATCCGCTTTATCAAAAAGATGAAGAAAGATTGGAAAATCAACTTAAACTTTGCGGAGTTAAACTGGAAGATATTAAAACTGTTGTACTTTCTCACATGCACTTAGACCACGCAGGTAATATTAATTTATTCCCACACGCGGATGTTTATGTTCCTGGGGAAGATTACAAATATGGACTTGCAAAAGTTCACATGAACCATGATAGAGAAACTCATGGCGGATATATCAAAGGGGATTTGGAAGCACCCGTTAAACAATATCATTTGGTTGATGAGGATTTTGAACTTGCAAAAGGGGTTGAAGTAGTTTGTCTTGCCGGTCATACTCCAAATCTCTTAGGGCTTGTTGTTCATCTTGAAGGACAAACTATAATTCTTCCTCAAGATTGCGTTTATACATCAGAAATTTTTGGACCACCTGCCAAAATGAGCGGTTTTATGTATGATAGTGTAAGTTTCTTAAAATCAATCGAAAAAGTAAGAAATTTGGCTAAAAAATATGATGCAAAAGTCTTTCCTGCTCACGATTGGGAATTTTTCCAAACAATGAAATTAGCACCTGAATATTATGAATAAGAGGTAATAAATGTATAAGGTTTTAATCGTAGAAGATGACCCTATGGTTGCAATGATAAATACTCATTATGTTGAGCAAGATTCCCGTTTTTATGTTGTTCAATCTTTCAGGAACGGGAATGATGCGTTCAAATATTTGTCAGAAAATCAAGTGGATTTGGCTATCCTTGATGTTTATATGCCAGTGTTAGATGGTTTATCTTTGCTAAAAAAAATCAGAACTGAAGAAATTAATACTGATATAATTATGGTTACGGCATCAAATGATAAAAATACCCTTGATACGGTTTTAAACTTTGGGGTCATTGATTACCTTGTCAAACCTTTTGTACAAGAACGATTTCAACAAGCACTGGACAAATTCGTTGAGTATAGAGTTCAAAAAAATAATGTTTGCGTTCTGGATCAGAAAAAAATTGATGAAATTATGAATAGCGAACATTTTGGGAATAATAATTTTGAACTTCCAAAAGGTATTCAAGAAAAGACATTAGACAAAATCCGCGAATACTTAAGAGAAGATACAAATAGCGGACATACATCAGAACAGATTGCCGCATTTTTGGATATTTCAAAAGTTACGGTTCGAAAATACATGCACTATTTAACAAAAAACAGTGAAGTTATAGAACAAATAAATTACGATACCGGCGGTCGCCCTTGCATGGTATATTTTATGAAGTAGCCAATATAAATATCCGATTCTAGTGTAGTATTTATTATAAAAATTTGTTTTGTCACTGTTCACGCGAGTTTTAAGAGAATTAGAGTTTTAATTGTAGAAAGTTATGCTAATACGCTTGAACTTACCTGCAAACTCACGTCAGTGGCATCTCTGCGAATATTTTGTTATAGTAACAGGATAAAGATTTTATTAGGTTAATATTCAGAGTTTATAGTAATGTTCACACTAATGCCGGTATTTTGCCACAATATTGCCAGAAAGTTAGATTAAACTTCGTTAGGTTAGTTTTCCCTCCGGTAATTTTTTATTATCAAAAGATGAAAAATCATGGAAATTATTTCAGAAGAAATCACATATAAAGATAAAAACTTTGATATAAAACTAAAGCCGATATTCCAAACAATAATAGAAAATCAGTACAATTTAGTGCAAAAAAATGCCAACAATCGAACTTCTGAAACAAGTTTTAATTATCTTTGATTATGATAAATTTTAATCAACTAATGACAAACATTTGTCCTTTATATTTAAAGCAGTTTCTTTTGCTTGTTTTTCTTTTATTCCGATGCCCTTTGCGATAGCAAGAATATCCTCAAGCGTAGGATTTTTACCTTCGCCATTGATTGTGGTTGCATGTTCACCATTGAAGGATGAGCTATATGTTAAATCATATGCAGGTGAGAGGTGCCACTCTTTCTTATTTTCATCATACAAAAATGAGAAATTCTTTGAATGATCATCTCTGTTGTGTGCAAAAACATTAAAGCACATAAGTCTATATAACTGCTCAATATCCTGATAATTTTTCGTTAATTCGAGAGTCAATTTCATCAAAATATTGTAATCAAGATTCGGCAAGCGATGGCTTGTTTCTAATAGTCCGCTAACTGAAACCATATGTACTTTTTTACCGTTTTCTCTATCAAATCGTTTTATACCGAAATATCCCGAACAAATTTTAGAATCAAAAAGTTTTGTTTCACTCATTTTTATCCCGCAATCTTTTGCGACAAGAGAGTATTTGTATTCCTGCTCTCCAATATATTTAGGATCCTGTGAAGATGGGAATTTTATTATCCAGTCTTCTTCGTTTATTTTGGTTAGAATCTTTGGTCTTGCTCCGCCTGACGAACCGCCAAGTTTAAAAAGTTCATCCAAGTTATCAGAGCTTTGTGACTCTAATATTTTTGAACATTCTTGCGCAAGCTTGTCATAATCAGATTCTTCTTGTGGAGTTTCAAATCTGTGTTCAGGCTTATATGTCAAAGCTCCCATACCGCTTTCTTGTACAACTGCAAGCCGATTTAAATTATCAATTTTACTTGGGTTAATTTTGTTTTTTAAAAATAGCCTATCAACTAACAATCTTCCCCAACCGTCAGGCAAACTGTCATTAAATACGCCAAATAACCCACCAAACGGCTCAAATTTTGGTAAATATACTTTTTTCTGTAAAGGCAAACTAAATGGAGATATGCTAAAACCGGTAACAAGCCAATCATTATCATATTCAAAAGCCACAAGCCTATCCGGAGTTTTAGCCAGAGTTCCGACTAATTTATCGTTATAAAAAACTTGAAGGTATTTGTAGTTATCCATTTACCCCTCCATTGATTACCTCGTTGATTGAATTGTAAGTTTTTTGCGTAAATAGGGTTTCAATGTCTTTGTCTAAATCAAGTGCAATAGCAATTTTTATAAAAGATTGCAAAGCAATTTCATACTTAGTTTCAAATCTTTTAATGCTACCAAGACTAACTCCGGATTTTTGCGCTAAAACCTCTTGCGAAATTTTTAATTTTTTACGGTGTTCTTTGATTTTATCCGCTAAACTTTTCACAATTTCATTAGGAGTTTTTTGATTTAAAAATTGATTATTCATAGATAATATATTAACCAATTTCACCCAGAAAGTCAATATATAGATAATATATTATCTAATTTTTTGAACGGCATCAAAGTTTTATTATGATGTATTTTTGTCAACTTTTGATAAAAATTTAATTTTTATTCCTTTTATTTTTTTTATTCTTGACAATGTATATAATAAATGCCATAATAAAAGAAAAGTATAAGGAGAGCTTATGAAAAATTTATTATTAGAAATTAAAGAATTGGCACAAAAAGGAATGGAAAAAGCTGTAATTTCTCATGACGAAGAAAATAAAAATACTTTTTTAGGTATTATGCTTAAAACAGAAATTGCTATAAGCAAATTAAATGAAAATAAACATGGTTTAGATCTTCAAAGTAGTAAAGAAGAAATATCAAGAACTTACGAAAAAATTGATGAAGACATTAAATCAAATATGTATTTAGTTGCGTATTGTTTTAGCAAATACGAGCACAATTCATTGTATCCAACATTGAGTCAAAATAAAGCATTTATTGTTGCTTCGGAAAAATTGGGAGTAAAGAAAAATACGCTAAAAAATGCGCGTGATTGGTTTGACGGACATTGCGATAACCACAGGAGTGGCTGGTGGCAGCAGCCGCTTCCGGATGATATGCAAAAATTTAAAGATATTTATGACAACAAATCAAGAAATGAAATTATTGGTGAAGCAATGAGTGTTCTTGACATACAAGCAGAAGAGCCATACGAAAATGAAAGTTTTGGTCGCCATTTAAAGAATACAAAATATCATGGAAAGTTTTTAAATAAACAGGAAGTTGAAGAGTTTATTAAAACGGTTACGGAAGAATCGCCAACAGTAGCAAAAGATTTGGTTGAACAATGCTCGCAAAGAACTTTTAATGCTTGTTGTGATAGTTTTTCTAAAATATACAACGAACCTGTGGAAAATCTTGTATCAGAAATTGTAAAATGTGACACAAGAACGGTTTCAAACTCGAATTTTTCTTTATGGATAAGAGCAAGATTTATACAGGAAATATTTAAAAGAAATCTCGCAGAAGAAGCTTTAAAGGTATAAATTATATATTTTATGGACATTTTAGATAAACTTGTAAAATCAAAATTTAGGAGCAGATTCAAACTTCGGACAAAAGAACTTGAATATATCAATGATAAAGGAATGGATAAAATTTACTCTCATGCCTGTGATTTTATTCGGGATAGAGTTGCTCCCTCTGAACCCGCAAACGATGGTAAACAAACTCCAATGCGAGGTCATCCTGTTTTTATCGCTCAACACGCAACCGCCACCTGCTGCCGCGGCTGTATTGAAAAATGGCATAAGTTCCCCCAACACAGAGAACTAACCCCAATCGAACAAGAATATCTTGTTTCAATAATTATGGAGTGGATAAATCGCCAAATTAATTCAAACCACGTTTTATAACCGTTCAAAATAAGTTTACAAGTTGTTTTAACTTTTGTTTTGCAACACTTCTTTATATTCAAAAGAAGCAAGTAGTCCATTTAATAGTATTAACTGCTCTTGTATTACTGTATGAAATAGCATAGAGCCCTTAAATTGATACAAATATTGTACATCTAAATTATTACAGCTAATAAATTCTTTAATTTGCTGTTGCCATATTCTAAAAGCATTTTCTTCAGGAAAGCTACCGGCGTATATTCCCATTTGCTGCCATCTTATAAAAAAATTAAAAGCCTGAGGATATAATACATTACCAGTTTAAATTAAATCGGATATACAATCTTTTTTGTGTTTTATATGTAGAACTGATTTCGTTACCTTTCATCCAACCAACCTGTGGGTTGTTAATTATTTCTTGGGTTAAAGCTGTTAAAATAAGACCTTTAAGTTCAGCTTTACTTTTAAATGGTTGACAAACATTTTCTTTTTGAACTTTATCTCGAAATCTGCTAATATTATCCAAATTTTTATCTTTTTTTCGGCATTTGTTTACATCCGCATACATAAATATATGCATAGGTTTATTTGAACTTTTTGCGTAGTCAAATTCTAATTCGGTATAGCTAAGGTTTAATTCCGGATGGAGTGTACCATAACGTCCGCCAATAATTAAAATATAATAATCACAATTTCTTATACAATTTTTTATATATTCAAATTGTTCTTGGCTTGAGGCTGTGAAAGATTCCATGCCAACAGGTATATTTTTAGTTATTAAAATAGCCTCAACAGCAGATTTCCTCTCTTCCCGTAAATCTTCATATGTCAAGCTTATAAATACTTGATACTTCTTTTCTGTCATTTTAATAAAATCCTTTTACAAAATTCTATCATAAATATTAGGGAAATAAGTATATTTATATATTGTTCAAACATTATAATCTTTCTATATACCAATTAGAATTTCCAAAATGATTAAAATTCCATTGAAGTTCAAAATAAAAATTAAATTCCAAAGAATTGTCATCTTTGAAGTTCCAGAAATACTTATTTAATTGTGTCTTGCGGTAACTTTCAAACGCATCCTGAATTTCTTTTGCAAACTTTTTTCTAAATTCAGAATGTGGAATGTCCAATGTCTCTTTGGTTAATTTATTTTTCAAAATCATCTTCAAACCCTCTGATATTATCTAGTTCTATGTTATATCGTTTGCCGGTTTTATCAACGCAAGTTGCAAAATCTACGGTTTTATCAGCATATTTGTTTTCCCATAAGCAAATCAGTAGTCCGATTTCTTGTGTTTTTAAATTCAAAATCTTTGTTCCATATAGCTTGTAATCTTTTTCAACCATAATCTGCTCCTTTCAAGCTACACCATTCATCACTCTTTTAGTAAGAAACATCAAGTATATGTACCTGAAATTGTATCATTTGGACATAATAATTTTTGAACAAAATTTAAACAGCTTTTAAACACCTTTTAAACGGCATTTAAATTTTGACATCTTTTTCGTGATCAATGAAGAATGCATTTAAGACATCCGCATCGTTACGCAAGTGCTTAACTACCGGTGCAAGATTGTAACATTCTTCTATTTCTGGTTGATTTGCAACAAAATAATCAATAACAACTGCTGTGTTATAAATATTCTCCGACCATTTACTTAATTGATTAAACTCCTTTGGTGTAATATTCATTCTGACTTTTTCCATACGACCTCCTTTAACGTGTCGTATTCATCACTCAATAACAGAGTAAAATCAAGTGTTAAAATAAGCTATATGTGTCTATATGTATAGATTTTATTTACATAACAAATTTTTATTCATTTTCATTATATAATGTTTTTTGGAAGGGTTCGGAGTACATGAAAAAAAATATCATATACTTAAAAACTAGTGAGAATATGAAAGAAGTAGATGATGAATCAGTTGATCTAATTGTTACTTCGCCTCCTTATAATATTGATATTAAGTATGGTAATAAGACTGCACATGGGAAAACAATAGAGAGCAAAGGAACTAAATATAAAGATAAATTGCCAGAAAATGAATATAGAAAGATGTTACAGTCTGTTTTTCATGAGTGCAAACGTGTATTAAAACCAGATGGTTCCATATGGATTAACATAAAAAATCGATATGATGATGAACAAATAATAACACCATTCTGGTTAGAAGATTATTTTGAAGACTTATATTTAAAAAATTTGATAATATGGAATTTTGATTGGGGCGGTTCTACAAATAAAAGATTTGCGCCAAGATATGAATTTGTGTTTTGGTATACGAAGAGTAAAAATAAATATAAATTTAATTTAGATGCAGTAAAAATCCCTGCATTAAACTATAGACCTGATAGATATAAATCCCAATTAAAGAATCCTAGTGATGTTTGGAAAATACCTATGATATCCGGGAATTTTATAGAGCGAACTGGACATCCTGCGCAATATCCTGAAAGATTAATTGAGCGTATTGTACTTGCTGGTACAAACAAGGGCGATATTGTCTTAGATCCTTTTATGGGGAGTGGAACAACAGCTGTTGTCGCTAAAAAATATAATAGACATTACTTGGGTTATGAGATTGTTAAAGAATATATTGATATGGCCAATAAAAGGTTATCTGCATGTAAGGAGAAAGTAAAATGATAAAAAATGAAAACTTATATGTTGATTTTGGTGATTGTAGGGATTTGCTAAAACAAGTAGAAAGTGAATCCATATCTATGGTTGTAACATCTCCGCCATACAATATAGGAAAACCTTACGGCAAATATAATGATAAAATTGAATTGGAAGATTGGAAATCATTAATTCGCGAAGTTACGCATGAAATATATAGAGTATTGAAACCAAATGGTAGTTTTTTCTTAAATCTTTCACCGATTCCATATGGTAAACAAAAAGAAATTTTGCCATTACCATTTATAGGATACGATATTATGAAGTCTGAAAATTTTCAAATAAGAAATATAATAACTTGGACTTTTAATAATATGCAAAACTGCATAAATAGATTGTCAGGTAGATATGAGAATATTATTTGGGGTGTAAAGGATATAGATAATTATATTTTCAATTTAGACGACATTAGAATTCCATATATTACTCAGAATGACAAACGATTAGAAGGCGGAACAGGAAGAAATCCTACCGATGTCTGGTATTTTAACAGGGTTAATAATATGACAAAAAAATCTTTAGGTTTATCACATCCAACAGTTTATCCATTAGATATGATTGAACGTATTGTTAAAATGTCAACAAATGAAGGAGATTGGGTTTTAGATCCTTTCTTAGGAAGTGGTACAACTGCAGTTGCGGCTCTTAAGTTAAACAGAAAAGCTGTCGGTTTTGAATTAGATTCTTCTTATGAAGATGAAATAGAAAAAAGAATAAAAATCGAATCAAAACTTAACAAGCAATTGACATTAGTATAAATCAAAGTTGGTTAAAAACTTCTAGAAGCTGTAAATTTAAAGATGTCGGATTATCGTTGCAAAAATCTTCCATACTATCGTATTGTACAAGTTTTTCACAGAGACGTCTGTGTTGAAGAATAGCATGTATATTCATTAGTTGTTTAGCATAATAAAAGGATTCTTCTTCTACTGATTTATTTGCATATAAAGTTTTAATATCTCTAAAACTATTAACCTTATCACAAGCCATGCAACCACAAAGAGGTTCGTTATTATCTAATTCATTAATCCTAATGTAATCAAATTCCTTGTCAAAAAGTGTTAAATCTGATTTTAAACCACCTACAAACATTTTACTAAAACTAACATCTTTTCCTCGCACTTTTTTAGGAGGATTCTGATCAAATACATAATTAGTGGATAATTCATTTCCATCACCTACACGTCTTGCTGGAGATGCTGCATCAAATGAAGTTGCACCACAAAAATAATTCATTGCAATATTTGGGTATCCTCCACATCCTAACGCGTGAATGGGACGGTTGCCTACAATATTATGGACTATTTTAGCTGCTCTTGCAGGGATTAATGCATTTTTGGCATTTTTCTTTATTGAAGCACCCATAACAATACCTTCTTTCCAAGAATTATCAATTCCTTTCGAGCTCGCTACACCTCCTAATGCAAATCCCCAATAATGATATCCTGTGATTCTTTCTAAATTTATTGCATCAATGGCATATCTTTTATATTCTTCAGGAGTTCGCCCATGAATTGTTGCCATCACTTTTGGATAATAGTTCGGATGAGATATCATATAGTCTGTTGACTTTTCTAACAAAATTCTATTAATTTCATCTTTATCTATGGAATCATAAAACTGATTAAGCTCAACGTTATTCTTCTCATCGTCTTTAAAAGTATATTTTCCTCCCAAATCAAAACCTATGACTATATCAAATTTATACCTATCTGCAAAATCATAATATGATATCATATCTTCAAGAAGTTTTTCTTTAAAAGCTTCTACATTATAATCAACATCTTTTGCAATAAACTTAACTATATTACTTGCCCCAGAGTCTAATAATATAATTTTCGAATTAAAATCATAGTCAGTTTCTGGATAACCTGAATATAAGTACCCCTTTTCTTCAATTAAATTTTTACGAATGTTGTTAAAAACATCTCCAATAGTAGAAAATGTACCAATGTTATCAAAATCTTTCGCTTGAAACATATGGGGATATTTATTACTAATATAAAAATAATTTAATAATGCAGGCGTATCTGTCGTCATATCTGCGTATACTACCTCTCGAGATTTATCGCCAAAACCTCCACCATAATTATAAACCTGAAAGAAAGATGGAATAGGTAAAGTTTTCCCATTAACAATAAATTCACACATAACTTATTACCCTCTCATTTGATTAATTTTTTCGATAAATTCTTCGAAAGTACCCATATAAAGCAATGGAGAGTATATTTTCTTTAAGTATATGGACTGAGGGGTTTTAGCATCATCTCCCTCTCTTTTTTGTCTCTCAAAAATTGCATCTGGATTATAGATATAGTCTTTTACTTGCTCTGATGTTTCAAAAAATACACCTTTTAAACAAGGATAGTCAATCCAATGTAGATAGAAAACAGGGCGTTCAATATCAGATTCAATTATTTCTAATTGTTTTATAATCTTTTTGTAATCAAGTGTTGCACTCCCTTCATAACAGTATCTATTTATTTTATTTATCGCACTTATAAATGGAGCAGCATGATATTTTACTTCAAAATATGCAATAATACCCTTATCTTTACCAAGAATCATACAATCTGGATAACTTTTATTACTATCATCACCATGCGTAGCATTTATCTTATATTTTTCTTTTAAAAAGTCAATGATAATATCCTCAAGGAGTCGCCCAAACATGACATCATATATAACAATGCTTTTGTTACGAGGGTTCATGAAGTATGAGCCGCATGCTTTACACATATTTTTTAATTCTGAGATTTCATCTTTTAAAACTTTAACTGTTTTAAAATCATCATAGGTATTGTTTTGGTACATGCAGTTGTAGCACTGCTCGCTAAACTCACTCCACTGAAATTGATTTGAAAATAATTTGCTATTTTTCATAAAATTAAGAATTCTTGGACGAGCATATTCTATAAGTTCTTGATATATCATGTTACTCCTGTAAATTAATCTACGTAAATTCTATCATAAAATTTTAACTGCGAAAATACATGGTAAAAGGCAATGTCAATGATTAACAAAAAATAAAAAAAAGAACTGTTTAATATTATAGTGTATTATATTTATAGTCATGGAAAATTTTAATATATTTATACCATTATTTAATATCGAAGTTGACGAAACTCTTTTGAGAAAAGAGTTTCTTTGCGGATATAAAATTTTAAAAAGTGATGATATTTTGTATAATATTGAGCAATTTGTTTTTGCAATGGAGCCTTTTACAAACAGTTTTATTCGAGATATAACGCAAAATGGGGCTAATAAAATTTTAATGCATCCTTATGCAAAATATGTACTATTTAAGCAGATAACAATTCCTGACAATGATACTGAATTATATAAAGAAAAAGAAAAAATAAAAAATGAAATTGATGATATAATACTGGCTTTTAGGCTTGCTTCTGACGGATATATTCAAGTTAATAATTGTTATTTTATTGCAAATGGTCATTCTGCTTTTACAATGATGAAGTCAAGCTCTCAGATTGAAAATATATGTATATCACATCGTTCAAGACAAAATAATCTTTTAGTTGAAAATTTATACAATTTAAATCGTAGTGTATTTATGAATATACAAAAACAATTTGAAATAGTTAAAAAAGTGAAAAATAAGAGTACGTACATTGCTATGGACTACTTACACAAATGCTACAACACAAATACTCCTTACGATAGAATTATTAATCTTGCAATTATATTAGAAAGTACGATGTTGGCTGGAAGAAATGAAGAGCTTAATTATCGATTATTTTTAAGGACTTCCGCTTTATTAGGTCGAGATGTAAAAGAATTATTGGAAACTTTTTATATAATTCGCAGTGATATAGTCCACAATGGTGTAATACAAGAGAAGAGTTCTAAAAAGAAAAACAAAAAAGATATTTATGACAAAATTTCTAAAATAACAAAAATGGAGCGAGAAGACAAAACTGAATTAGTTTTTTATTTTATTAAAGATTATATTGAACCTCTTATAAGAGAAATTCTTAGTAAGGCTTATAAAATTTTTGTTGATAATTCATCAATCACAAACTACGAAGAGCTTAACTGTCAAATTGAAAAATTTATAATGCAAAAAATTATTTGTGGCTTTGAAATAGAAAATTAACTATTTTTACAAATAAAAATTCATATAACTTTCATCAATGATATCCTGCTCGATGCCGATGTAGCGGAGGGTGATGGCAGAATAGGAATGGTTGAAAATCTTCTGTAGGAGTTCAATGTTATCAAATTGTTTATAGTGGTGATAGCCAAAGGTTTTCCTCAGCGAATGTGTGCCGATTTTGTCCTGAAGAGTTAATGTTTTTGCAGCCTTATTCAAAATTCGGTAAGCCTGGTTTCTATCAAGCCTGTTTCCCTGTTGTGTAATAAATAGCGGCTCATCTTCCGGCCGATCTTTTACAAAATCTTCAAGAACAACTTTTAGCTCAGGATTTAAAGGAAAACGTTTGTTTTTCTTCGTCTTTTTCTCTTTAATTTCAACAAAATCTCTACCCTTAACATCCCCGACATCAAGCTTCAAAATATCCGAAATCCTAAGCCCGCAATTAATTCCGAAAATAAAAAGCACAAGATCGCGCTTTTTGCGTTTCAAGACCGCCTTCATTTTCTCAATATCCTCTCTATTCCTTATCGGTTGGACAATATTCATACTTCCTCCTATATCCCAAAATAGTCTACCCCCAAGTTGTACCTCACGAAAAACTCAAAATCCTTGCTATATCTTTCGCCCGTAATGAGTTTAGAAATATAGCTTTCGGTCATTTTGAGCCGTTTTGCAAGTTTCTTTTGCGTAAATTCTTTTTGCCGCAAAGCAAACCGAATCGCAAGTTCCCGCCTGTATAAAAACACGCTTTTAGTCTTTGCCAAATTTTCATCGGCGTGTTCTTTAATATAATCAATGCTTTGTAGCTCTTTTTTCTTCATAAAAACCTCCGAAATTCTCTGGGGAAACACATATTAACTCTGTTTCCAAGAAACATCAAGTTGGATTTTGCGTAGGCTAAAGTGAGCGATAGCGAACGGAACGCCGAAGTAGCACGGAACAAAGCGAACAGGTGTTTTGAGCCAACAAAATGCTGTGAGCGACTGTGGAGTGTGGAGCAATAATCCAATAATTTTTGTGTCGAAATGATACAAAAGGGGTAAATATTAGTCGGAAACAGTTCCAATTTAAGGTCGGAAGAGCGATAGATGTGAGTACGATGAATAAAGATAAATACATCTCAATTCAAGAATTAGCAGACCTTAAAGGTGTGAGTACTCGGGCGATTCGGATGTCGCGTGATAAATATGTCACCCGCGAGATAATTGTCAGAGGCGGAAAAAGTTTTGAAATTCTGCTATCAAGTATTGAATTGGATTTACAGGAAAAATATTTTGACAAAAAGACACAGATAACTTCTGAATCAACGGCTTTGATACCGATTTTGCCTATAAAAAATCTTCCGACTAAGGTTAATGAGATTGCGCTTGCGCGTTTGGATTTGCTCCGCGAATGGCAAAAATACAGAAAACATCCCCCTGGGGGTAAAACCCGTGCCGGGATTGAGTTTATCGAAAGCTACAATACCGGCATGTTGTATCCGCATATTTTTAAGGTGCTCGGCAAAACTTCAATCGGCTCGGTTGAGCGTTGGAAACGCAAGCTCGGAAATACGACGGATTATCATTTGTTACTGCCAAAATATGAGTATGCTACAGAATTTCGCACGTCTTTGACCGATTATGAAAAACAGGTGTTTTTGAAAATTTTGCTGCATCCGAACAAGTTTTGTGTCGGCAAAGCAATTTCAATAACCAAGCATATTTTGTCAAAAGAGAGGTCGATAAATGTTCAGGATGTGACATTTCGCCGCTATGCAAATTGGTTTCGGGATAACCATTATGACATTTGGACGTTGGCCCGAGATGGCGAAAAAGCACTAAAAAACAACGTTGAATCTTATATTTTGCGTGACATTTCAAAACTTGAGGTCGGAGATGTGCTTGTGGCAGATGGGCATAAACTCTCGTTTTTGGTACAAAATCCGTTTACCGGCAAACCCACACGGGCGACTTTAATCGGCTTTTTGGATTGGAAATCGACGGCACTTGTCGGTTATGAAATTATGCTTGAAGAAAACACTCAAAGTATCGCATCTGCTCTGCGCAATGCGATAATCAACTTGCAAAATATTCCTAAAATCGTGTATCAGGATAACGGCAGAGCGTTTAAAGCGAAATATTTTGTGAATACAGATTTTAAGGAAACAGGGTTTGAAGGGATTTATGCACGGCTTGGGATTAAGACGGTTTTTGCTAGACCGTATAACTCAAGAGTCAAAGTCATTGAGCGGTTTTTCAAAGAGTTTCAGGAAAGTTTTGAAAAGCTTTTGCCGACATATTCCGGCTCAAACATTGAGAATAAACCCGCGCATTTTAAACGCAACGAAAAATTCCACAAGAAATATTTTAAGCCAAATTATTACCCGACGATTGATGAGGTTAAAATGCTTGTCGATAAGTGGCTTGAATTTAAGAACGCTCAGCCTTGTCCGAATGATAAAACGCACACAGTTGCACAAGTTTTTGAAAACAGGTCGAAAATCAAAATTGACACGGTTCGACTTGATGATTTAATGATGACGGCTGATATCAAGACGATTTATCAAAACGGGATTCGGTTCCTCGGCACGTTTTATTATTCAGATAAACTATATGGGCTCAAAACTCAGGTTATGATTCGATATTCTCTTTTTGATTTATCCGAAATTAAAGTTTATACAGTCAAAAATCAGTTTTTGTGTACCGCAAAACGCGTAACCAAAGCTCATCCAATGGCTTATCATCTCGGTGATATCAAAGATGTTGAGGATTTGAAACAAAAAATTCAAAAGCCAAAACGGCTTAAAAATAAGACGATTAAAGAGTTACAGAAATTCTTGCCGAATGTGGATTTGAAATTTATTGAACAGGATATTGAAGAAGATATTCAGGAAGTAATTGAAGTTAAACCGGTAAAAACGAAAAAGCCGACACCGAGAGAAGAACAGATGAACGCACCTGTGTTTTTTAATAAGTACGAAAAGTTTGAATGGCTTATGAAAAACGGCTGCACCTCTGTAGATGACAGGGCGTGGCTTGCTGAATACAAACAAAGTGAGGAATATCGAGGTCTATATGAAACGTAAATTTGTTGTAACGCAGAATGTAAAACGATTTGTGGATTTGATGGATACGCTCAAAAATGTACCCGCGAATCTGCCCAAGATGGCACTTGTGTATGGCGATTTTGGGCTCGGGAAGTCGCAAACGATTATGTGGTGGGTTACGAATAATGATGCGATTTATGTGCGGTGCAACCACAAAATGTCTGCGCGTTGGCTTTTGACCGAAATTGTCGAGGAGCTTGATAATGTGCCGACATACCTGACCTCGTTCTTATTCAAGCAGATTGAGGATAAACTGCGCGAGCGGCCAAAGGTTTTGGTGGTGGATGAAATTGATTTTCTTTTGAATAACTCGTCTGCGATTGAGATTGTGCGAGACTTGCACGACAAAATCGGGATTCCCGTTGTGCTTGTCGGGATGAGCCTTGCGGAAGCAAAGCTCAAACGACATAAACATATTTACGACAGGCTTTTGGGTGTATTGAAGTTTGAAACTTTTAATAAAGATGATGTGGCAAAAATCGTGACAGAGATTTATGAAGTCGAATTTGAGCCTGATGCGCTTGAACTTGCTTGTACGAAATTTAATCAGTTCAGGCAGATTGTGAAATTTTTAAATAAGGCCGAAAACGTTGCCGAGATGAACAATTTGAAAACGATTACACTGCCGGTTTTGGAGGGAATATTGAATGAAAAATAAGATTTTGAAACTCGCTAAAAGGCTTGAAACATTTAGGCTTGAAGATATTGAATCTATTATGGGAGATGGAATAGAAGGTGTTTTACAGGAACTTGTTAAGGACGGGCAGTTGAATTTGGTTGGAGAAATTTATTCATATAAAGCCGAGCGAAATTTACCCTTGCCATTTTGCTTTAAGTTTCATTCACAGGAAAAAATTGAGATGATAACAAAGTGTTTTTGTGCCGGGGTGAAGTCGAAACAGGCGAGTTTTCTTTTGGATATCGGGGATGCGACGATGCAGAATTTTTATAAACATTTTCGGCAGATGCTATATGAGGGGCAATTGAACGCCCTTAAAACGCACTTTGAACAAAAGCCGAAAGTTGCCAAGATGCGAAGGTTTTACGATATACCTGTTTATTTTTATCTGTATGACGGCGAGCTTTTTGTAGTCGATAAACCGCTAAAAACAAGACACAATAAACTTCCGCACACAAAAGAAGAATCTTTGCGGATAAAAGTTCTTTTCTCTCGCCTCCGCCGATCAATAAATCACTCACAAATGAAACAAAACCTCGCACAACATGTAGCAGAGCACATTTGGAATTACGAAAAAGATTCTGAATTATTATTCTTTGATATTTATGCTAGTATTTTTAAGGGATAAAACAATTGAAATGTCTTGCATATATTATTTTAACAAAGAAAATTTAACATACAACAAAAAGGAACACATATTCCCAGCTACAATTGGAGGGATTGAAACACTACCGGTTGGCTATGTTTCAGATCAGGCAAATGAATATTTTTCTAAATTCGAATCTAATTTAGTAACATCATCTTTTATAGGTTTGGAAAAATCTTTTTGGGGGCCTGGGGAAAGAGGCAAAAAAGTACCTGGAAGGTTGCCTATTACAATATTCGCCGATGGAGAAAAAGAAGAATTAGGTTTTACATTTATGGGCAAACCTCATGCTATACCACAAATTATAATTTCTGAAGATATTGGCCAGGTGCGTATAACTAGAGATGACTTTTTTCAAACAAATAAAGATTTGGATAAATTAATTGAAAACATCGGGAATTTTAATAATAAATACACAATTTTAAGCTCAAAACCGAACAAAGCAAATTTTATAATTGGTTTTTACAAAAATAGAACATATATTTCAACTCGATTTGAAGATAAAATCAAAGAATATGTCGAATATATCAAATCTAAAGTATTAGACAACATTGATTATAATAAAGCAAAAATTGGTTTAATCGATAAACCATGTACCGTTATTAATATGGCTGTATCGGCCGACAATGATGCTAGGATATTTGCAAAAACAGCTTTAAATTTAATTGCCAAAATAAAAGGGTGTGAATATGCAAATAAATCAGATTTTGACAGATTTAAGAAATGGATAATGGGTGAAGAAAACGATATTTTTAATCAATTACCAAAAGATTTAAAATTATTCCAATTTCTTGATATCAATGATAAAATCCATTATTGCGCTCTGATGAATATAGATGGATTTTTTGTAGCCTCTGTAACTTTTTATAATCATTGGACAATGAGATTTGATATCTGTCCTGCTTTTGATACATTTTTTAACACTCCATATATTTATTTTTGCGATTGGCAAAATAATAGTGAATATAGCTTGTTAGACTTGTTAAAAACGATATAAATCTTGACTAAAAGCGTAGAAATGTACTAAAAATAATCCGATTTTTATTATTTGTATTATATCTGTTCGTGATTGATAAGAGGCGTCCGATTATTGTGTTATAATTAACGATAAGGATAAATTATGAATACTTTTGAATTACCAATCGATGGAATTATAGATTTTGATGATGAACGAAAAATAAATGTTCGTTTACGAAAAGGCGAAAATGATAAATTAATACTAGAGTCATTAGACAAAGGTGATGATTTGCAGTTTGGATGTTATACATTAAAAGGAAGATTTAAATCATATGTTGATAATTACAATATTACCTTCTTAGATTGTTATAAAACTGATGGAAGAAATAATTTTACAATAAAATACTCTGGTTATATATCATATTCTAATTTTGAAGAAAAAGATGATTTAACATTTATTGATATTGATACACCAAGAAAAGAAATATTTTTTAGAGTTCAATATCTTGATAAATGGCTTTATTCTAATTTAGAACTGGGGAGAGAACGAATTTGGAGTTTTGCAAATACTAAAAATGAACAAGTTAATAGTAGAAAAGATGCCGAATTTTTAAGAGTTAAATTGAAGAACAAAACACAAAGTTGTAAATTTAAATATTTTGATGAAGATTTTGAATTAACAATATATGGCAAATTTGAAGGTTTAGCTTTAGATTATCCAAAAATTGAGTTTTATCCCGATTGTTATATAGGAATAAAAGGAACAAGTGAACATGATATTATATTTTTTAATGATTTAATTGAAAAAATAAGAAAGTTGTTGTCATTATTTTATAACCAAATTGCTACAATAAAATCTATTTATGAATTTAAAAAATTTAAATACCGTATTGATTATAATTTCTTATACAAAGAAACACGAGAGGATGATTTCTTTGTAAATAATTTTAATATAAATTTTGGTTTTATTTCTTCTATTCTAGGAAACGTAATACAAAAGTGGCTTGATATATATGATGAATATGAACTAATTATTAATTCAGTTTGTAACTATGAAGAACCCAGAGCATTATCAGACTCTATAAGCAAAAAAGCTCAATTATTAGAAACATATGGAAACATTACAAATAAAGGTGCAAATTCCAGAGAAGATATAAAAACGGCTATATCAGAACTTAAGTTAGATAATTTAAAAAATATATTTCATATAAATAAAGATGAACAAGATTATGTAACTTGGGAGTTTGATTTAAGAAATATGGGAACTGATATTAGCGAACAAATATTAAATTTAAGTAATCAAATTATGAATTTAAGAAATCATTCGGTCCATCCTTATAAGCAAGGAAGACAGAAAAAACCTGCTGATAGTGATATTAGTGATATTTTTGCATATAATGATGGATTGAACTTACGAGCTATAAAGACACTTTCTAATTGTTTATCAGTCATTTTAATTGTATTATTGCTACAAAAACTCAATATAGATGATTTTTATAAAAAATATTAAACAAATTGCGAATTTCAGTGTTTTTAAAAGCAAACCCAGAAAAATCGCACACAAAAGAAGAATCTTTACGGATAAAAGTTCTTTACTCCCGCCTCCGCCGGTCAATAAATCACTCTCAAATGAAACAAAACCTCGCTCATCATGTGGCAGAACATATTTGGATGTATGGAAAAGAATATAACGTATTATTTAGAGAACTTTAACGCGAATTTTTATTTTCTAACTCGACTAATTTGTCATACAATTGTTTTGCAATAATATATAGAAATGGGTAATTTTGCATGTTATTAAAATGCGGAAATAATTGTACCTTTGCTCTTTTCTCTGTGTTCAAGTCCCAAGCCCACCAACTCGCTGTCATATCAGGGAAAATAATATATATGCCTTTAAATTTTTTTGTTTCTAAATATTCTTTTTTTTATCTTATCAAAAAATTCTTCCCTTGGACCATCTGTTATAAAATGGCTACGAGAACCATATATATCTGAAACCCATTGAAATCTTTCTAATAAACACAACACACATAAATAAACATTTTCACTATTGTACCTTTTTTCTGACTTAGTTTTAATCTGATGTTCTATATAATTAAATGCATCTTTTTCAACATTGTCAGAAGTATAATTTCCTGTTTTTAATCTGAAAATAAAATTTTTATTATTTTTTTTATCTGAAGCCAACGTAAATTCAAAAGGAATGTTGTTATATAAATAATCAGGTTCTTTTTGGGTGGCATCTCCTCGAGTCCATTCTCCTGTTGGCAATAATTGTTCCACTAAGAATTTTGTGAATTTTTCATATCCTTTTTCGCTTTCTCTCTTTTTGCTAACAAAAAAATCTTTTGGAAAAAATTCATAAAATTCAAAGCTAGGTGCATTTAAAACTGGTTCTGTCATGTTTATCTCCTTTCAATAATTTTATTATAAATTATTGAAAATCGGGCATAATTAAACTTGAAATCTTGACTGAAATAATTAAAAAATCGGTAATTTAACAAAAATCAATATAATAATTACTCAAAATAATAATTAAAATCAAACAGGTTTTGTACTTCCGACTAGCTTCCGAGTTTGGAGGTGGGGAGTTTCAAAACGGACTTTTTGTCCGGAAAGCGTCAGCGGGGAATGCTTGATTATATTTAGGTTATAGCGATTTGGGTGGATTTATTGTGGGAAGTTGCCGCCAAATTGTGGACAATAAAGTGACTTTCTGAGTAGTTTCAGTCAACCACTCGGAAGAGGGTGTAATTCAAACACAAAGCCGAAAGATGGCAAAAAAATAAATTTTCAAATGTCCCATTAAAACCCAACAGGCATTAAAAAAGGGCTTGAAACTAATTCTTGCCCTAATAATAGAAAAAACTCCCCAGGTTGGACTCGAACCAACAGCCTACCGGTTAACAGCCGGTTGCTCCGCCATTGAGCTACTGAGGAATATCTTTTTTGCTCTCTTTGAGCTTATGTAATTATTATAATACAAAACATTTTTATTGTAAAGTCTTTTTTTTATTTTTTTTACTTAATTGTGGATAATTTTACTAATTGTTCAAATTCTTTGTAGTGACTTGATAACTCCTCAAATGTCCCTATATCTACGATTGCGCCATCTTTCATATAAATCAATTTATTACATGCTTTTAATGTTGATAATCTATGCGCAATTGCAATTATTGTCTTTGATGTACTAATTTGCTTCAACATTTCGGTTATTTCATGCTCAACTTGAACATCTAGTGCGGATGTGGCTTCATCAAGAATAATAATTTCTGGATCTCTATATAATGCTCTAGCAATGGACAATCTTTGTTTTTGCCCTTGTGACAAGCCGTTTGAACCAATTATTACATTAGAATTAATACCTTGCGGATATTCCTCTATGACATCATAAATTTGAGCCGCTTTGAGAGCCTTGATTACACCATTATCATCAACATTTTTGCATCCCCATGCCACATTTTCTTTTATTGATTTATCTAAAATATTTATTTGCTGAGGAACATAACCGAGCATGCGCCTAAATTTTTGAAAATTTTGTTGAGTTAATTGGGTTTCATCAACAATGATTTCCCCGCTATCTGCCGGCAAAAGTCCTGTTATAATATCGGCTAATGTACTTTTACCTGCTCCAGAAAGCCCTATTATTCCAATAAAATCGCCCTTATTGATAGTGAATGAAATATTTTTTAGAACCTGCTTTGTGCAATTGTAAGAAAAACAAATATTTTTCAACTCAATTTTGTCATGGAAATCAAGCCTTCCCTCAGCTTGCAGCTTCTCTTTTTGAAAATTATCAAAATCACATGCCTCATATTTTTCATTAATTCGTTTTACATAATTTCTTGAAGCATTTATATTTATTATAGATGACTGTATTCTGTTTAGCGCAGGAGCAATTCTAAATAACGCCGCAACCACAATTGCAAACGCAGCCATAAGTTTTGCATTATCACTTGAAGTTTGTAGAGAAATAATACAAGCAAGAATTAAAAGAGCAAGAACCACGAGCATTTCAACTATATATGGAGGAATTGCGTTGTAAAAATTTTGAAGTTTTTGCGTATTTCGGTATTTTTTTTCTGTATTTTGGTATTGTTCAAAAAACATGTTTTCAGCAGAAAGGATTTTTAATTCTTTTATATTAGAAATACTCTCAAGAATAGTGTCATTGTGTTTTTTGTTAATTTTTTCCATTGTTGTTGCAAGAGAATTTGTGCGTTTTTTGAAGTATTTATTTTGCAAAAACATGGTTGTTACAACAAAAATTACTGTTCCGAGTGCAGGAACTGGAAATTTGATAAACAAAAGAGCAATTATCATCCCGACAATTATTACATTTGTCATGAGGTTTAATCCTCTCATCACAAATCCGTCAACCGCAACTCCACTAAGGGTTTCAAGAGTATAAATTTTGTCACTTTGAGATGTTTTCATTATTTTTTTATATGGAGCATATATATAATATTCCATAAACTTAGCAGCAATATCTTTTTTCCAATTTGTTATAAATTTGCTCTGAATATATTGAACCAAAATCATAAAAAAGTTTTTTAAAATGAAAAGCAATAATACACATAAACCTATTGAAAGTCCGAGTAATATCGGATTTATAAGTTTTAATTGAGGAACATGTTCCATAATTGTTTCCGGTGTCATAATTAAAATTATAAATGGATAAATCATTGCAACACCAACCAATTCCATAATACCGGCAATTAACGAAAGTCCCGCAAATCCTAGAAGTTTTGAATATCTTCCCTTTCCATAGTATTTAATAAACTTTTTATAATTTTCTAAAAACATTTTAAACCTTATTAAATTATTAAGATATAGCTATTTTTTATAATATACTATATAATCATGGTAAAGGAAGGAGTTAATTATGTCAAATCCGATATTAAATGATGACAGATTTAGTGCAGATGCTCAAATACTAGATGGTGCGCCAATGACAATACAAGGAACAGTTAATAAGATTTTCTTGTTATTTATCTGCTTGATTGCAGGTTGTGCGTTAAGCGTTTATTATTTGTTTGCAAATCCAGCAATTGCCATTGGTTTAGTTAGTATTGGCTCAATTTTGAGTTTTATCTTGGTATTGATTACCTGTTTCAATGTTAAATCTGCAAAATATTTAGCAGCACCTTATGCGTTGTTTGAAGGCTTAACCTTGGGGGCATTTTCAGCATTATTTGAAAAAGCTTATCCTGGAATTGTAATAAATGCAATACTAGGAACGTTTGTCGTATTATTCGTAATGCTTGCTTTATATAAGGCAAGATTTATTCAATATACCGAAAAATTTAGAGCAGTTTTGACTACGGCAATACTTTCAATTTTAGCAATTTATATAATTCAATTTATTGCAATGATATTTTCTCGTAGCATTCCGTTGATATGGCAAAGCGGACCTGTTGGGATAGGATTTAGCCTATTTGTTATTGTAATTGCTGCAATGAGCTTAATTCAAGATTTTTTCTTTATTGAAACATCTTCTCAAAGAATGTTAAGTAAAGATTATGAATGGTTTGGAGCTATGGGGTTAATGATTACACTTATATGGCTTTATACCGAAATCTTGAGATTATTGGCTAAACTAAATTCAAGAGATTAATTGATATTAAAAATCGAAAAATAAAAATCGCAATTTTTATAAGTTGCGATTTTTTATTATCTTATTTATACTAATTCTCCGAAAATTCTTCCATTTTCATATTTAGTTATTTTTACTTGTTGTAAGGTGTTTAGCAAACTTTCATCTTGCGAATTTATAAGAATAGTTAAATAATTTCTTGTAACACCTTTTAATAATCCTGTTCTTTTATCAAAGCGTTTTTCGATTAAAACTTCCCTTGTTTTTCCAATATTTTTATTTATAAATTCGGTATGTTTTATAAAAGACAAAGCTTTTACAATATCAGCACGTAATTGACGAACTTTCTCATCTACCTGATTAGGAGCTTTTGCACCAATTGTTCCTTCCCTAACAGAGTACGGGAAAACATGAATTTGAGATAAGCCTGATTTTTGTAAATTTTCAACAGTGATTTGGAAATCTTCTTCTGTTTCGCCTGCAAATCCTGTAATAATATCACTTCCTAAAAATGGAGTATCAAAAGTTTCGTTAATCTTATCAATTTGCGCTAAATAATCCTCAACTTTATAAAATCTGTTCATAGATTTTAAGGTTTTGTTGCAAGCTGATTGTAGTGACAAATGAAAATGCGGACAGAATTTTTTTGAATTTTTAAGATATTCTAACATTTCATCTGAAATTTCAGTAGGATTAAGTGACCCCATCCTAAATCTTTCAATTGTAGTACACTCCTCAATCGCTTTTATTAAGTCTAATAATTCAAACCCGATATCTTTACCCCATTGTCCAATATGGATTCCAGTCAAAACAACTTCTTTAAAACCATGTTTTGAAAAATTGTTGATTTGTTCCACAATAAATTCAATATCTGCACTTCTACTTTTTCCTCTAGCAAACGGAATTATGCAGTATGAGCATCTGTTATCACAGCCGTCTTGAATTTTCAGACTTGCACGAGTTTTACTCATGTCATTAAGAACGACTTTACTAAAATCTGTCCTGTGCATAATATCAGACACAGAACAAGTTTTTTCTTGCGTGTCTGATAAGATTTTGTACAAGTCTAATTTTTCATCATTACCTACAACAAGATCAACAAATTCATTTTCAAGAAGTTTTTCTTTTTCAACTTGTGCAACACAACCTGTAATAATCGTTGTTATATTTGGATTTTTATGTTTTGCAGCACGAAGGAGATACATTGCCTCGTTGTCGCTTTTGTGAGTGACGGTACAAGAATTTAAGATATAAAAGTTAGCATCTTCAATCTTTTTAGTTTGCGTAATTCCATTATTTTCTAAATTTTCGGCTATGATTGAGCTTTCAAATTGATTTGATTTACAGCCCATTGTGTGAATGTAAAAATTTTTCATAAGTGCATAATAATCTAAATAAAGTTTAGTGTAAATATTCTTAACAAAATCTTATTACAATAGCAAAAAAACATGTTTTTGGGTTTTAATAGGGTATAATATAAGTGAAAGTGTAGGTATGTGTATGCAGATTTCAGCAATTTCAACTCCTAATTTTAGTGGAAGACGTGATAATGTAGATGCTTTGATTGGATTAGATGACAATTCTATCCGTCAAATAGCTTTTGCCGAAACTTCAGCTAAATTTGACAGAAAAAAATCAAATAGAATTACGAACGCTTTGTTCTACGCAGCTCCTGTTGCAGCAGGTTTAAATGCAGCTGTGTTGACAAAAGGGAAATCAAAAATATTTTCTAAAGAAGTAACAGGCATGGCTAGCCGTGCCGCAAGCGGATTAAAAGTTGCAGCTCTTTGGACTGCTGGTTTAGCAGCTATTGATACTTTAGGTTTTGCAAAAAGAAAACTAGTTGAAAATTCACCAAAAGCTCGTCAATTTGATAATGAACATCCGTTTATATCTTTGATGGGAACTTTGGCTGCCGGAGTTGGCGCATTGTTCTTATTGAATAAAGGTGTTACCAAATTAGCGTCTAAAGAAGCTCCTAAATTTATGCAAAAAGGAACTGAAAAAGTTGCTAAATTTATCAATGAAAACAAAATGATGGTTGGAGCTAAAAATGGTTTGAAGAATATTGCAGAAAAAACTCCATCAGCATTGAAAGAATTTGGAAAATCTTTATTATCTTGGTCACCAACAATGTTGTTGTTCGGTGGTTTGTTCCACTCTATGAGTGCTGCAAATGCTCAAAATAGGGATTTTGCAAAAAATTATACAATTTTAAAAAACAAACAATCTGACTTAGCTCAGGCTAGGGTAAGAGAATTGTCTATGGAAAATGATTTTCTAAAAACATCTCCTGAAAATAAAGAAGATTTAGAATTGCTTCATGAACCAATGGCAGGCATTGCAGAAGAAGTCGCTAATGCAGAAGAAAATGCTTAATTAAGGAAACAAAATATATATTAAGACGATGGTTACGATAAATATCGTAACCATTGTTTTTGTTATCATGCTCTCGTAACATTTTGTAACAAAAGATTCAAATTATTAAAGATTTCAAGAGAAATAACCGATATACCATAATGAAAGTTACTAAGGAAAAATGAAAGGTAAACGTCAATTATGGGAATGGCGGCAGGACAAGCTAGATTATTATCAATCACATCCCGTATGTCTGATAACGAGCTACGAGCTCAGCTTATCAACAACGATAAGATGCGTCTTGCTACCAAAAGTGCGCAAGTTAGCGAAGCATACACAAATGCTTTAAATAATGCACAATTGATGTTTACTAATTATGATAAAGAAAATAACACAAGCTACAAAGAATTAACATTCAATTCTTTGACTGCTTACAACCAATATAACAACCAATACGCAATTTCAAATTCAGCAGGTCAATTGTTGGTTTCAGAAACTGATGCAAAGAATTTTGAGAAATCTACAGATCTTGCATCTTTCTTAAAATGCTACGGTTTAGAAGAAACTACTACGTACTTTGATAATTTATCAAAATATAGCGGAGTAAGTTATTATACAACAAATGATTTAGGCGAAGCCGTATCAATAGACAAATCTAACGGAGTTGTTTACAACACAGGTAGTCTTGCTGAAGATAAAGATGGCGTAAGTCATAATATTCAAGTTGATTCCGGTTATAGCCCAGAAACATTAAAAAATATGTATGAAGGCAAAGATGGATATGATAGCTACAATACTATCAAATCTTCCGAATACTATTATAATTATCAAAGTGCATTGAGCAATTTCTCAACCGCAGAAGAAGCTTATACAACAAAAGCTGCTGAAATCATGAACAAATTATATGATACAGTAAAAGTTGATGGGAAGAATTTATCTACAATCAATTCAGAAATGAATGCAAGTACTGATATTGAAGCAGTAAAAAAATACTTAGAAATGATTAAAGCAGCCATCGATGGAACTGGCAGCTATGGTAATAAAGTAAAAAATCAATTAACCGGTTTTTCAAAGAATGATGAAAGCGTAAATTCATACTTTGAAGCAATGAAAACATTAATTACAGACGGTTTAAATAACGAAAGAACAATAAACTCAGGTTTAACATGTACTACTGATGGCAACCAAATCACTTACAACGATGGTGATCAGGATGTGTTTGTTTTAAATAAAAGTGGTGCTAGTTGGACTGCACAATTATACAAAACAAGTAAAGACGAGAATGGTAATGAAAAATGGGCATTAGAAGAAACTAAATACCAAGTAACTAAAAATAGTGATGGAACATTATCATTCACAAACGGGTTGACCGGAGAAGATGAAATCACATATACAGGCATCCCTGAACCAGAAAAAAAAGATTTATTAAGTCTTGATTATACAATGCCTGATAGCTACGCATTTAAAGAAACTACACAACTAGATATTGATGATTTGAAATATATCGGACAACACGTTATAGATTCTTTATCTAAAACATTAAAATATACTTTTGATATTAAAAGAGAAGAATATCAAAAAGCTTGGACAATCAATAATAATGGCGATATTGAATTTAAAGAAGATGCAAATCATAATAAAATAGATATCCCGGAATACACAGCATACAAAGAAGCTGCCGAAAAATTGTATGAAACTATTTTTGGGAATGCAATGCCTTCTAAATTTGATGAAAACCAATGGTCATCTCTTGCAGATATCAATGCAATCAATCAATTAGGACAAAATTTCAATACTAATACAACTAAAGCAACCGAATTTGAAAAAATCAAACAAGCAAAAGTTCTTGATGCAATCATGAATACTTATGGTGAACCAAATTATGACTGGATTGATACTTCAAATAAAAAAGCTTCTTATAACGAAAACGGCTCAGCAAAAGCTCAATGGTACACAAACTTATATAACAAAATGACAACATCCGGCTACAAAGCTCTACAAGATGGTTTGGCTTCTAGTGCCGAATGGATACAATTTGCATTTGAAAGTGGTTTGGTTTGCCTTGAGCAAGTTGACGCTAACAATAATTGGAACACTACAACTTATACAAATTGTAGCGATATCACAGAACAAACAAACAACGCAGCACTCACAAAAGCTGAAGCAGAATATAACGCTGCAATGGCAAAAATTGAAAACAAAGATAAAAGATATGATCTTGAATTAAAAAATATTGATACAGAACACAATTCACTTCAAACAGAATACGATTCAATCAAAACAGCAATCGACAAAAACATTGAAAGAACATTCAAAATTTATTCTTAATACACTACATTTTATATTTATTATATTTTTCCCCTACACATTTTTTATGGCAGAACACATGTTCTGCTTTTTTATTATGAGCTTTATATGGATATAAAGATTATGTAAGGAAATCAATGTTTAACTGTTTTTTAGTTTATAATTACAATATAGATAAGATAAATGGAGATAATTATAATGGAAACAGTTAATGAAATTCTTTCAAAGTTAGAAAATGCAGACAACGTTACAAAAAACAAATTGGAAAACGAATTGGTAAGCATAGGAACTTCTGCAGTGCCTCAACTTGTTGATGAATTACAAGTTGTTAGAGGTATTAAAAGAGGTGTTGTTGCAATGACTTTGATTAGATTAGGCAATGCTTCTGTTAAATATTTGAAAGAAGCAGCTAAAGATAATAAAGATTTTGAATGGGTTGCTGAATACTTGATTAGAGAAATTGAATGTTCAGTAGCTGCTTAGTTTTTAAGCAAAAAAAGCAGAATAAAAAAGGCATGTTGAAATAAACATGTCTTTTTTTATTACCAAAATATAAAACTATATTTATGATATACTTCTTTTATGGGGAAAAAAGCTTTATTATTCTATATAACACTATTTTTATTAATTCTTGCCTTTTCAACAACGGCAACTCATTTTGATTATGACTTATGGGCTAGATTAATTGCTGGCATGGGAGTAATCGATGGCGGGAATGTATTAACATCAGATTTTTTATCTTACACACCGGTTCATACCTGGTTTGACCATGAATGGGGAAGTGGGGCTATATTTTACGCAGTATTAAAACTATTTGGAGCATATAGTTTAATAATTCTACAAGCTCTAATGTTGTTCGGAATATTCTTTGTTGCATCAAGAGTTGTAAAAAACAGAACCAATATTTCTCCATACAATATTTTGTTCTATTTCTTTACTCTTATGGCTGTTATGGAAAATCTTAACAACCCAATCAGATGCCACATGTTCAGCTTTTTATTCTTTACAATATTTATTTATTTATTGGAAAAAGTTAGAAAAGGCAACAATAAACTTCTATTTATCATTCCTCCATTAATAATCCTTTGGAACAATATTCATGGTGGTGTTGTTGCAGGGTTAGGATTGTTAGGAATGTACGCAGTCGGAGAGTTCTTGAATAAAAAACCATGTTCAAAATACCTTATAACTCTTGCAATTTCCTTACCACTACTTTTGATTAACCCTTGGGGATACAAATACACAAAATTTTTACTAATGGCAAACACAATGAAAAGACCTTATATTGTTGAATGGTGGGGATTATTTTCAAAATTCTATCTGTTTAAACAAATAAAATTCAAACTTTTCATGCTCGTTTTAACGATTACCGAAAGTATTTATATTTTTAAAGAAATTAAATCAGATAACATTAAAAATTGGTACAATAAAGCCGATAAAGTCAAGTATATCGTTATTTTATCAACTATGTATTTGGCAATAAGCCATGTAAAACTTCTTCCGTTTTTCGCAATCTCTGCAATATGCTTTATGTACGAAGATTTTTATAAATTAATCGAAAATATTAAACTACCACACTGGAAAAACAGAATGATTTATATCATGCTACTTTTCATCTCAATTTTTACATTGTCATCAAAAAACTTTTCAGTTCCTGTTGGAATGGATGCTTATCCTGTCAAAGAAGTTGAATTTATCAAAGCAAACAATATAAAAGGTAATATTTTAACGAATTTCGGCTATGGCAGTTATGTTTCTTATAAACTCTACCCGCAAAACAAGATATTTATGGATGGCAGGTACGAAGAAGTCTATTATGACTATATGGTACCAATGTTAAAGGAATTTTTACTTGCATATCCGCATTGGAAACAAGTTTTTGAATATTTTCCACCTGATGTCATGATTATCGAAAACTCATACCCTGTTTATAATGTTTTAAAACAAGAAGGGAAATGGATTGCAGTATATGAAGGGAAATATTTCGGAGTATTCTTGCCTAAAAAGGTTGCAAATAAAAAGTTTGTACAACCGACTAGCGACATCAACTACTACAAAAATACTCTATTTACTACAGGAATAAAATTTTAAATATCGTATAATAAATTTATGGATAATAATTTTAAATACACATGTTTATTTGGAGGCGGCGCAATTAGAGGAGTTTCCTACATCGGAGCCGTAAAAGCATTAGAAGAACTCGGAATAATTCCTGACAGATTAGCAGGTTCTTCTGTTGGTTCAATTTTTGCAGCATTATTGGCAGTTGGCTACAATGCAGAAGAACTTAAAGATATTTTTATTAAGGTTAATTTTGAATTATTTAAAGATATCTCAATCGGCTTAGGTCCACTATTTGCAATTAGCAAAGGAGAAGTTTTTTTAGAATGGGTTAGAGAATTAATCGAAAAGAAATATTATGGCGAAAACTACAAAAAAGGAGTAAACCCTGCCGTAACATTCAAAGATATCAAAAAAAATCTGGTTGTAATAACAACTAATTTATCTAACTTTGAATGTAAAGAATTTTCCAGATTTGACACACCGGATTACGAAATAGCATCTGCCGTTAGAATTTCATGTTGTATGCCTGGATTAATGAAACCAATTGAATACAACAAAACCCTGCTTGTTGATGGCGATTTACAAAAAAGTTGGCCTATGTGGAAGTTGTCAAAACATCTTTTGAATGACGACGAAAGAATACTTGAATTTCGTCTTGAGGGAAATTATGAAAGTAATGACATCTCCGGAATAAATTATGCAAATGCGGTTTATAGCTGCATGACTGCGATATCTACATCTTTTATTACCAATATATACGGAAATAAAGACAAATTTGATTATATTGTTCTTAATACCGGCGATATTGTGGTTGTCGATTTCAATATAAATGAAGCCAAAAGGAATGATTTGATTAATTCCGGGTATAATCAAACTATTTCTTATTTTAAAGACTTTTTGATTGAAAAAAAATCTAAAATAAGACACAATTATTCAATAATTCAAGCACATATTACTAAAATCCAAAAATATATTAAATCAAATAATATTCAAAAAGCCAAAAACCAAATGGGTGAATTATTCATGGATTTACCAGAATTATCTGAAATTATTGATTTGACAGATTATAATGAGATTAAAAAATTTAGAGATATATTCCTCAAAAATCTAAAATATCCAGCATTGTTTGGAAAAGTAACACTTTCTAACTTTAAACTCATAGATACAGAATTAAATAAAATAAATAATAAAATCTCTAAAAAACTTGAAGAATTTGACAGTTATTTAAAAACATATCAAAAGAAATAAATTTCTTGACATTTGTAATAGTTTAAGTTAATATAGTTATGCGGAATTGAGCGTATCTAGCGAGTTTCGGTAATAGTTGAAAATTGAATATGCCCTAGTTGGCAAGGACTCCGGTTTTTCGGTTGATAATCGAAAAAGAAGGAGGCGAGAGTAGACGCCGTCTACCGAAACCGCTAGGGAAGTTATTTGAAAATTGAATATGCCCTGGTGGCGGAATCGGTAGACGCGTCGGACTTAAAATCCGGTTGGAGTTAAATCCAGTGCCAGTTCAAGTCTGGCCCAGGGCAATTATAAAGAACTCGAAAGAGTTCTTTTTTAATACAAAATTATTTAATTTTACTATTCTATCGTTTTGTTAAGATATATTAACAATAGTCACAATATTAGCAATTATCTATAAATTATATACTTTATATATATAAGAGTATAAATGAGAGAAGTATTATGACTATCTGGCAATCTATTAGTACCAATTTTAAGAACGGTAATATTGCAAAATATACCCAGCAATTAGGACAAACCTTCATGCAAGCCGGCATGACAAGTGCAATGTTCGACCAAATGACTAATAAAAGTTGTGGTTGTCAAGGAAGCATTTTCAGTGGCGGCTGCTACAATGCTTTTGGCATGTATAGTGGCGGCATACTAGGTTGTCAAGGCAATAACTGGTTTAATCCGACAAATCCTTATGTAAATCCAATGATGATTGGAATGCCAAATTACCAAAATCAAATGAATGCCATGAATGTTCAATATGGTAATCAATTAGCATGGAATTGGGGTTTCGCTCATGGCATGAAAGACAGACTTGAAACCCAACAACAACAGCAATTATTACAAAATACTAAAAATGAATATGCCGGAGATATTGACAAAAACCAAAGTACAGAACTAGGTAAAGCCTTTGATAAAGCAGCATCCGAAATGACAGATAAAAAAGGAAATGCAGTTGAAGGCAAAAAATTTGAAATACTTAAAGGCGGAGTTCAAGGAACAGAAAAAGCAGATGGTGACAAATACAGAACTGCAGTAAGTGAACTCGGGAAATCTTATCTTGCCAATATGGATAAAACCTCAGGCAATGGCGATGGAAAAGTTACACTAGAAGAATTTACTAAACACCAAATGGCAGAATTAGGCGAAAATGCAACTGACGAACAAAAAGCTAATGCAAAACAACAAGCACAATTTGCATTCTCCAAAATTGATCAAAATGGCGATGGCTACGCCGACTGGAAAGAATTAGCAGCTACATTTGCAACCTATGACCAAGATAGTGAAGGCAAAATGGATGGAATAATAACATCAGAAGAATATAGCAAAATAAATACAGACATTAGCCAAAAAGCCGGTATTGAGTTTAATAAAGGTTTAAGAACGAATTATCAAACTCTATTTGGCAAAAAGACCGAATAACTCATCAAATTTTGACCAATCAAATATTTTAGAATTAGCAAATCTCAACAATTCATCTCTGTTGAGATTTTGCATTTTTTGATAAATTTCTTCCATATTTTCATGCGCATCCATTGAAATAATCGGAATACCTGCATCAGTAGCAATTTTTTCAACCTTTACATCATAATTGATTGCACAAGTTTTAACCCCGCTTTTTAAAGCTACAAGAACCGCATGGAAACGCATTCCAATTAAATATTCTAATCTTGAAAGACGGTTTATAATATCATCTTCAACAATTTCTGTTTCAATTTCAGGATTAAAAGATTTTATCAAAGCCTCAAAACGCTTGCATAATTGCAAATCTTGAGTTTTTTGTAATGAAAATATTTCAATTTTTTTATTAGAAAACTTCGTAATAATCAACAATGCTAATTTCTGCAACAATTCAAAATTCATTGTTTTAAATTCTCTCAATTGAACTCCTATAACACCATTTTGAGGAACAGATTTGATATCTAAAGAGTAAATCGGGTCACAAACAAGTTCTGATTTAACCCCTAATTTCTCTAACAATTTTAAACTGTTTTCATCCCTAACTGTTACATAAGAACAATATTTCAAGAGGTTTTTTACAATATTTTGTGCAATATTACTATTTAATGGTCCAATTCCTTGTGCAAAAATTATAACTTTTTTATTAAATAACAACCCTAAAGCAATTATAAAAGCATAATATATAAGACTTTTTAAACTTGTAACATCCTGCAAAAGACTACCACCACCAGATACAAGCACATCACAATTTTGAATTGTTTTTATAACATCCTTTAAATTAAATCTTTTTATTGCCTTTACACCATAAGTTTTTTCAGTATATTCAATATCGCTTGAAAAAACAGTTATATCAGCGTTCTCAAAAGTCTTTAAATGATTAACAAGAACTGATAATATTGCCTCATCACCAAAATTTTTAAACCCATAGTAACCAGATATAGCAACCTTAATCATTGTTTCCCCTATATATTGAATAAACTTCTTCTTTGTGTGGAATTGATTTAATAGCACCAATCCCTTTTGCCTGCAAACCTGCAACAATTGAAGCAAATTTAGCAGCTTCAAATTCCGTAAAACCGTGAGTTAACGCATACATAAAACCACCATTAAACGCATCCCCAGAACATGTTGTATCTAAGCAATCGGTTGTATAAAATTCCGTAAAATTAATATTTCCGTTATATCCTGTAAAATATCCATGTTTTTCTGCGGATTTTAGTACAACTGTTGATATTCCCATATCCCAAAGTCTTTTTATAATATTTTCTTGCGAATCAATATCCAAAATATTTACAGAATCCAATTTTGTATTCAAAAACAAAATATCAATATTGGAACTTACTCTAAAAAATGCGTCTTTTGCATCTTCTACTGTAGTCAATGCAGAGTGATAATTTGGATCGTACGCAGTTTTTACTCCATGCTCTTTTGCAAGTTTAAAAGCATATTCAACCGCCTCAGCCGCTGATGGCGAAAGTGATTGAGTAACTCCTGATGCGTAAACAATTCCTGCGTTTTTAATATATTCTTCATCAATATCCTCTATTGATAATTTTGATGGGGCGATTTTTTTGCGGTAAACTGCGATTTCTTTTTCTGTACAAGAAGGTCTTGCAATAATATAAAGTCCATTCGGTTCATTAGAAATCTTAACTTGTGAAATATCTAAACCTTCGCTATGCCAACCATCTAGTAAGTAATCTTTAAAAGAATCGTTTCCAACCCTTGTAATAAAACCTACACTTGCACCCATTCTTTGAGCAGCGACAGCCGCAGCCAAAGTATCTCCACCATAATATTTATATAAACATTCAGCATCAGCCATCTTTGTGTTAGCTGACAATTCAATCAAACATTCCCCAATTGCGACTACATCTAACTTTTCGTTCATTATTAACCCTTTAACTCGCTTATAACACGTTTTGCACGAGATGTAATTTCACTTAATGAAAATCCGTCATAAAAATCACGCCCAACACCAACACATTTTGCACCGGCTTTAATATACGAATGAACTTCATCCAACTTAACACTTCCCAATGGCATTACGTTTAAAAACGGCATTGGTCTTAACAAATCTTCAACATACATTGCTCCACCCATTGCAGTAATCGGATAAATTTTTATCAACGGAATACGAGCTTTCCAAGCATTATAAGCCTCATTTGCAGTTGACGTTTCGGCGATATAAGGAATTTCTTTGTCTTTAGATATTTTTACTAAATTTTTAGAAAAAATTGGAGAAGACAAAACTTTTGCACCTGATACAATTGATGCCTCTGCTTGCATTGCAGTAATTATCCCACCTGCACATACTGCAGCATGCTTTGAAATTTCTTCAATCGCTTTATAAATTGAAGGATTTTGAACATTTACTTCTAATATTTTTATTCCACCTTCAATCAAAGCATTTGCCCAATCTATAACGGTTTGAGCATCACTGCTTCGTAATATCGGTAATATTTTTTCTTCTGATAAGAGTTTGATTAAATTTTCTTTCATAATCTATCCTTTTTTCAGAATTTATTATATCATAAAATAAAGGGATAAATTGAAATGAAAATATTTAAAGGAAAAGCTTTTTTTGTAAAGTCATTTTTATTGCATATTTTTCTAGTTGCAATAATCGCATTTGTATCAATTAATTTTTGGGAAAATCCTATTTACGACATGATGACAAACCTTACACACGCTACAATGAAAGGTTCTGACGATATCGCTCTTGTTATGATTGATAACAAATCTATAGACAGTTACAGGTGGCCGTGGGCAAGATCGTTGTATGGAGAAGTTTTTGACTACTTAAATAAATACACAAATGCAAAAGTAGTTGTTTTTGACTCTATTTTTACAAATTTAGACAAAAATAATCCACCATCATCAGACAATTATTTTTTTGATACTGTTAAAAACACTGATAACTTTATTGGTGGCTATATGGCTCTTTCCGACAAATATGAAAACCCTGAACTCGGGAGCAATTACGATGAAAAATTTCAGCGCAAGTTCTCAATTGAAATTGCTGACAAAAGAACAAAAAACAATTCCAGATACAGTAATTACAATAGTTTGACAATGTTTCCAGACAAATATTTTGATGCACAAAAAAATGTTGGTTCGGTAAATTTCACTCTTAATCCTGTTGACGGAATTTTAAGAGAGGCAACTGATTTAATCAGCTACAATGATAATTATTATCCGTCACTCGCTCTCAGAGCATATATGTTGAGCAATAAAACTAATAAATTAACCCTAACAAATAATTATTTAATTGTTGATAAAACAGGGTTAAAAATTCCAACATACACTCATAACGGCGACATTCGTCATAACATGAAGTTCTGTGAGTTTCTTCCAAATTCCGACTATTCACACAAAACATATTCCGCAATTGATTTAATAAATTCAGACAGATTATTGAAATCAGGTAAAAAGCCGATTATTTCACCATCTGAATTTGATAACAAAATTATTTTTGTCGGAGCAAATGCTCTTGCCGTAGAAGATGTTTTAAAAACAACAATTGCAACCAAACATCCGGGAGTAGATATCCAAGCAACGATTTTAGATAATTTTTTAAATAACCAATTCATCGTAAAATTCAACTCATTTTCTAATTTGGTTACAATAATTTTAATATCAATTGCGACTTTCTTAATCATCAGATTTTTCGCATTTTTACCATCACTTCTCACACTGATTGGGTTTGCAATATTGTATTTTGCATTTTGCATAATTTGTTTTAACAACAACATTGTACCTCTCGTAATCACGCCACTTGCAGTTCAATTAAGTACGATGATTTTTGGCTACTCTTACAGGTTTATTCTTGAAGGAAAGAACAAAGAAAAAATCAAAAATGCAATGGGTAAATACCTTTCACAAGATATTATGAAAAATGTTGTTCAAAATATTGATGATATCAAATTAGGCGGGAAAAAAGCTAATGTTACTGTTCTTTTTGCGGATATAAGAGGCTTTACAAGTATGAGCGAAAAAATGACCGCAGAAGAAGTTTCGGTTATTTTGAATGAATATTTTTCTGAAATAGAACCAATCATCACAAAATATAATGGTGTAATCAACAAATTTATCGGAGATGCGGTTATGGCAATTTTTGGGGAACCAATTCAGGACTTAAACCATCCTCAGAATGCCGTCAGATGCGCTTGTGCAATGTTAAAGAAAGTGGATCAATTGCAAGACAAATGGCTGGCGGAGGGGAAACCAAAAATTGAAATAGGTGTTGGAATTAACACAGGTGAAGCATTTGTTGGAAATATTGGTTCTGAGAAACGTCTTGAATACACGGTAATCGGCGACACAGTAAACCTTGCAAGCAGAATTGAAAGCTATAATAAGGTTTACAAAACCAATATGCTAATCAGTAGTTCTACATATTCTTACGTCGCAGATATTGTTGACACAATAAAAATTGCAGATGTTACCATCAGAGGGAAAGCTAAAAAAATGGATATTTATGAAGTTTTGAGGCTTAGCGAATGATTGATAACATTGAACAACTGAAAAAAGCTATTGAGATTGAAATTCAATATCGATATATTGATATTCACGGAAAAACTCAAGCTTTTTCAAGTTTTATCAAAAACGAGGCAAAAAAATATTACAAATTATCTAAAAAGAATCCGAAATGGGCTGTCATTGCAGAAGCTTTCGAGCATTATCCTTTTGCAGGATTGAATGAAAGGCGAAAAAGCATTGATAACCTTATTAGAGTACTTAAATCTGAAACTAATCCCAAACCTTCAAAATCAGAAATTAGTAATGCTCCAGAATTGACTAAATCTGCCAAAGATACAGATGTTATGTATATGAAAGGCGTTGGACCAAAAATCGCATATAAATTAAACAAACTCGGAATTTATACAGTTCAAGATTTAATGTTATATTTTCCCAAAAAACATATTGATTATTCTTCAAGAACTTTAATAAGAGATCTTAAAGAAGGAGAAACGACGACTGTTTTCGGATATATCAAATCAGTTTCGGCGTTCAATACTCAAAAGAAATTATCAGTCGTTAAAGTCACTGTTGCAGATGAAAGCGGAAGATTGGATTTAAGCTTTTTTCAAGCAAAATCAAATCGTTTTATGCTAGAAAGAACAAAATCTCAATTTCCAATAAATGCAGGGATTATGCTATCAGGCAAGGTTAAAAGGAACAATTATGACGGAAAACTAACCTTTGACAAACCAACTTATTCAATTATGACAGGGGAATTTTTAGAAGATAAAAATTCAAACCTTAATATTGCTAGAATTGTCCCTATATATACGGTATGCGAAGATTTAAGCATAAAAGTTTTGAGGCGTGCAATTTTTAACGCAATCCAAAAATACAAAGATGAAATCGAGAACGTTATACCTGATTTTATGCGAGAAAAAATCGGACTTCTTGATAAAAAAGCTGCCGTTGAACAAATTCATTTTCCTGAAAGCCAAGAATTGTTGGAACAGGCAAGGTTTTCTTTGATTTTTGAAGAACTTTTTTTAATCCAATTAAAAATGGTTCGAATTAGAGAACAAAACTCTCACAACCATTCCGCTTTGGCTCTTAAAATTAAAGAAAAAGGACTAGTAAAAGAATTTATTGATAATCTGCCATTTGAACTCACAGGAGCGCAAAAAAAAGCGGTCAATGAGATTTTAAATGATTTAAATTCTGATGTCCCAATGGCAAGACTATTACAAGGTGATGTTGGTAGCGGAAAAACTGTCGTTGCAACAATAATGCTACTTGCTGGAGTCGAAAACGGATATCAAGGCGCACTTATGGCTCCTACGGAAATTCTTGCACAACAACATTATAACAACCTTCAACAATGGCTTAGTCCTATGGGGATTAGTGTTGGATTGTTTTTAGGCAGTCAAGGCAAAAAAATTCGGGAAAAATTCCGCACCGATTTGAGAAACGGACAAATGAATATAGCAGTCGGAACTCACGCACTAATTCAAGAAGATGTAGATTTTAACAATTTAGGTGCAATTGTCGTTGATGAGCAACATAGGTTTGGGGTAAAACAAAGAAATGTTTTGAAAAAGAAATCTCAAAACCCACAAATACTCACAATGACTGCCACTCCAATTCCGAGAACACTTGCATTGACAGTTCATGGAGATTTGGACTTGACAATTATTGACGAACTTCCAAAGGGTAGAAAACCGATAAAAACATCACTTGTAACTTCTCACAGAGGAGTTTATGAACTTATTCAATCCGAAATTGATGCCGGTAGACAAGCTTATGTAGTTTATCCGTTGATTGAAGAAAGTGAAACTTTGTCGGCTAAAGCCGCAACAATTGAAGCTGAACGACTTCAAAAAGAAGTTTTTCCACAATATAAAATCGGGCTTTTGCACGGCAAACTTAAAAATGACGAAAAAGAACAGGTTATGAAAGATTTTAAAGATAAAAAGTATGACATACTTGTTTCTACAACAGTTGTTGAAGTTGGGGTTGATGTTCCAAATGCAACAGTTATGCTGATTGAAAATGCGGAAAGATTTGGATTATCACAACTTCATCAATTAAGAGGTCGTGTCGGCAGAAATAGTCTACAATCGTATTGCATTTTGCACACATCAACTAAATCGCAAGAAACACGTGAACGCTTGAACATAATGACACAAACAAACGATGGTTTTGTTATCGCAGAAAAAGATTTGCAATTGCGTGGACCTGGTGAATTTTTAGGAACACGTCAAAGTGGTTTGCCTGACTTGATAATTTCTGATATTGTCAGAGATGCCAAGATATTAGAAATGGCTCGAAACGAGGCAATTGATTTTGTTAAAACAAATAAAATAGAAGATTACCCAAAACTGAAAGAAATTACTTCTCTTACTCTTTTTAGCGGTTTAGATATATAATTTTGAAATTCTTGTTAACATTTTTTTACAATTGGGAATATTATTAGCAATAAGGCAAGGGATATATACTTTATATATATAAGAGTATAAAATTCGGAGATATATTATGAATGAATCATTTTACACATATCTTCACGGTCCACGCACATTTTGGGGTGGAAGTGGCAGCAGAACAATAATAAATAACAATTTTTTTGGCGCACAACCATTTGGAATGTCAATGTTCGGATATGGAATGGGCGGTTGTCACTGTAACCATAATCGAGGAATGAGCAACCTTTTTGGGCTTATGGCTTTAAATTCTATGTTTGGCGGAAACCAAAGCGGTGGAATGTTTGGACTAAATTTTAACAACATGTTTAATCCGTTCGGCAACTTTGGCAATTTGGGCAATTTAGGAACACAAAACAATGAAAATACCAATAGTTCTTTAGGAGCAAAAGTCAAAAGCTTGGAAGATCAACTTGCTAGCGCAAATAAAAAAATAAAAGATTTGGAAGCAGAAAAAGCAAAAGCTGAAAAAGATAAAGGTAATGAAATTTCAAGTTCTAAAAAACCTGAAAACTCAACAGAAGTCGGCAAAACACAACCAACTGAAGGAGCAGGCAAAGTTCAAAAACCAACTGACAAAAATACAAAACCAGCAGACATTGATAAAAAATTAGACACAATTAACGGCTATAAAGACTTAACAGCAGACCAACAAAAATACGTAAAAGATAAAATAAAAAACCAACACACTGATGACAAAGGCAACACAACCTATGACATAAGCGCAATTGTACACAGTGGCGACACAATTGATAAAGTTATCAATCGTTTCTACAAACCGAACGAAAATCACGATAATACCAACATTCCAGAATTTGGCTACAATACTCAAACTTCCGGCAAAAAAGTTAAAAACCCGAAAGTTGGAGAAGAAGTCGCCCTAAACGGAATTTCCGATTTCGGTCTTGAAGCTTTGGTTAAAGATGCAAAAAACGAAATTACAAAAGAAAGCGAAGTTCAAAAAACCAACAACGAAATGCATGAACTTTTGAATAACTTCAAATCCGGTAAACAAAAATTATCTAAGGAGTATGTTCTTCAAAACCACATGATGACCGAAACTGCGTACGACAAATTAATAAAAGAAAAATATTAATTATTAACTTTTGTAAATAAATTTGTTTATTAAAGCAATATATAATTATTTATATACTTTATATATATAAGAGTATAAAATAAGAGGTAAGAGCCATGAGTAATTATGGTGTTAACGGATGGTCAGGCGGTGTTCGCCAATCATTAACGTACAATTTAAAAGCAGGACAGATGCGCGGAATGGGCAGAGTAAATGTTTTTCCGAGCAACACGACGGTCATTAACAACAACATATTCGGCAATAGTTGCGGAATGTATGATAATTGTTGCGATGGTTCTGACGGAATGTCTGGATTTACAAAAACAATGCTAGGAATTGGTATGGGAACCTCTATATTAGGAACTATACTCGGTTTCTTCGGTATCGGAGGCGGTGGCGGAAAATCCGAAGGTGCCGGTGGTACTGAAACACCGAAAGAAACTAAAGAAGTAAAAGCATCTAACGAAAAACAAGATGAATTTGCAGGTTTAAAAGTATTGTACCCTGATGGTAAATTTGCCAAAATTGGTGATAAATATAGGTGCAATATAGGCAATCAATCATTTGAAGCTGATAGCATTGTGGATTTAGATAAACAGTTAAAAGCAGCACTTAACAAAAAGCCTGAAACTGTTAAACAAGAAACAGATACCAGTTCCGTAAAACCGAGTGAACCGGAAACACAAGAATTGCAAGATGGTACATTTACATCTGCAATTGATGAAGCACTCGGCAGTAAATCAAAAATTAAAGGAGAAGTAACCAACAACACAGATGGCACTGTAAGCATTAGAGGTACAAATAATACATACACTTACGAAAAAGGAAACAAAACTGTAACTTATAATGGCAAATCATACACTGTATATTCATTAAAAGGAGCAACAAATAACAAGACAGGTAAAGCAGTACCAACTACTGAACAAGAATACATAATAATAAATGGGCAACTTGTACAACCAAAAGACTGCAAAGAACTTGCCGGTTTAGGCACAGGTAGTATTAAACACCGACGGTAAAAGGAGCTAAGAGCTCAAAGGCAACTTCAAAGAAATCTAACTCAGAAGGAGCCGGCGGTGTTAAACAACAAGCAAAAACACAAAACACTCAACCTAAACAAACCAATAAAGCACAAGCAGAAGTTGACAACTGGAATAAACAACATCCACAAAGTAAAGTAACACTAAAAAATGGAAAATATAGCACAGTTGTAAGCTCAAACTTAGGCAAACACGAAGTTACTGCGAACAGTTTCGATGAACTTAAAACAAAGGTATATGCACATCTAAAAAGGGCGAACACACCACATTCAACAAACTATTCAGTAAAAACAAGTGATTACAAAGCTCCTTTTGGGAGATAAATAAAAATTTAAGGTCGGCAAAATGTCGACCTTATTTGTTTTATTTCCTCCCTAATTAGACTGTGCCGAACAAAAGGGAAAATATTTTTTGTTGAACTTCGAATAACATTTAATCAGCGCCCATCCCAACCTTCCCTCATTAGGGAAGGAAATTAACTACTTTACAAAAACGCAAAAAATATTATATAATTCAAATATAAAAGGAGAATTATTATGACAAAAATAGCAATCGGCTCTGATCACGGCGGTTTTGAATATAAATCAAAAATTATTGATTATCTAAAAAGTCACAACTTTGAATATGAAGATATGGGAACTTACGACACAAATTCTTGCGACTATCCGATAATTGCTAAAAAAGTTGCACAAAAAGTTGTTGATGGAGATGCAGACAAAGGTATTTTAATTTGCGGAACTGGAATTGGAATGTCAATTGCGGCAAACAAAGTTAAAGGAATTAGGGCGGCACTATGTTCTGATACATTCTCTGCCAGAGCAACAAGAGCGCACAACAATTCAAATATTTTATGTTTAGGTCAACGTGCAATTGGAGAATGCCTAGCACTCGATATCGTTGATGTTTGGTTACATACAGAGTTTGAAGGTGGCAGACATCAAAGGAGAATTGATGAAATTGAATAGATAGCACTGTTTCCATATCGTGATAGCACCCATACAAACTTTTTCTCTAAATGGAAGGAGCTAAAATAAAAAACTGATTTGCAAATCTTCAAAAATTATGCTAAAATTATCTAACAAAGGAAAAAATTATGGCAGAAATTGATTCAAAAAAACTAGCTTGCGTAATTGCAAGAACCCTTGATGAAAAGTTGGGTAAAGAAATTACAATATTGAATATTAGCAATGTGTCATCATTAGCAGACTATTTCGTAATCGTTACAGGCGATTCAACACCACAAGTAAAAGCATTGATGAACAACACTAAAGAACGAATTAAGGAATTGTTTTCACGTTCTCCTGTAAGAATGGAGAATGACATTAAAAATCGTTGGAATTTGCTTGATTACGGCGATGTTGTCGTGCATATTCTCCACAAAGAAGAACGTGAAACTTATGCAATAGAAAAATTCTGGAGCCACGCATTCAGCATTCCGGAAAACGAATGGAAAGCAGTTTCAGAAGAATACAAAACTTTTTAATAACGTAATTGGCTTCACCCCCCGTGAGGCCTTTTCTTTTAACCGTTACATTTCGTCATACTATTGCAAAATCCGAAAAATAGGGTAAAATATAGGTATGAGAGAGTATTATAAAGAAAAAATCAAAAATCTCGTTGCTCTTAGGAACAATTTATTTACAAGCGTCATTGTATTGACCAGTGGCGTTGTTGGGTTGTTTTTTATAAACCAATCATTTGTAAAATTATTACCTTTTATGGTTATTGGCGGGTACTTTGATTTTGTATTTCTTTTAAATTTACTTTCAATTAACAATAAAATTGACAAAATTTTGGAGGAATTAAAATGAGTAAAGAAAATATACTGATGTATGCAACACTTGCTTTTTTAACTATAATATTCACTTACTTTAACTACGAATTACACAAACAAATCAAAGGCGAATACAAACAAACTAGGAATAAATAATGAACAGAGAAGAAATAAACAACAAAATTAACGAATTAACTTTAGCTATGGCTAAAGATCCGCAAAACATAGAAAACTACCACAGATTGTCTGAATTATATATTCAAATCGAAGACTATGACAAAGTTATGTCTGTATTGGATAGCCTTTTGGCAATCAAACCGGATGATGTACAAGCATTGGTTGGAATGGGTACAATGTGGTTTTATGAAAAAGATTTTAGAAAATCTCTTTCTTACTACAACAAAGCTCTTGTTGTTAACCCTAAGAATTACCTAATTTATTACAACATGGGTAATGTTTTTGCGGAATGGAAAAACTTCTCAAAAGCGTTATTTTACTACAACAGAGCAATAGATTTGAACTCTACAAACCCTGAAATCTACAACGCAATTGCGCTTTTATATCAAGATAACGAAGATTATATTGAATCAAAAGCATACTACGAGAAAGCTTTATCTCTTGATCCTGAAAACCTTACTGCTTTGATTGATATGGGAAATGTTTGTTTCAAATTGTTTGATTATGAAACCGCTTTGACTCTTTATAAAAAAGTTTTTGTACTTAATCCGGACAACAAAATAGTAGCAATTTGTATCGGAAACACTTTAACTCTCATGAGAGAGCGTGAAAAAGCTTACAACTACTTTGAAAAAGCTTTAAAAATGGAAGGTGATAATTACAAAGCTTACATTTGTTACGCAATCGCACTTTCTGAATTTGGGGAATACGATATGGCAGTCGCAATGTATGAAAAAGCCCAAAGCGTTAAACCTGCTGAAATTGAAGCTCAAGTATTACGTGCAAATCTTTATACAAACTTTAACCACCTTGACAAAGCTATGGAACTTTATAAAGAGGCTATCAGATTAAAACCGAATAGCGCACTTACGTATATGTTGTTAGGCAATGCTCATTACCTTAAAGGCGAGGTTGAGCAAGCTATAGCATCATACAGAGCATCTATCAATATTTCACCAGAAAACGATGAATATAGACTTGTTTATACTCAGGTATTAGATGAATATATTGATAAAAAGAGAAATGGAGAAACTGTTTAAAAATGAGAGAAAACACCCCGTATTTAATTGAAAGACTAGTTGCAGCATTATCATATTTGACAATGGGAATGGTAGGATTTGTTTGGCTAATAATCGGATTGTTCACCAAAGCAAGTCTAAAACCGTTTTTAAAGTACCATATATTTCAATCTATATTTATTTCATTAGGCTTTGCAGTAATTTCAATTTTTGTCGGATGGGTTTCAAACATTTTAAGCTTTATTCCACTTATTAACAAACTCGTTGCCCAGATAAATTTCTTGCTAAATATGCCTCTAATATTTGATTATTCATTATTACAAACATTAATTTACGCATTTTTAATTTATCTTGCAGGCACGTCGTTTATCGGAAAATACAGTTATATTCCTTACGTTTCTGATATAATTGACCAAAACGTAAGATAACAAACAAATATAGTAAAAAGAAAGCCCTTTTAGAGGGCTTTTTTAAGATGTGGTCACTTATGTTATGAAAAGAATTATGAAATAAGAAATTTTAAGTTCTGTTTGTTTTGGATAATACAAGCGCATTAGATAATGGAATACCACCTTTTTGTTGCGGGTGATTGACGACATTTCCATTAACATACATTACTGTTGAACCACCGCCATCAAGGTTAATAGCACCTACGCAACCTATAGACTGCATAAAACGTGCAAGTTCATTCAATGTCATTCCGATAGAGCTTCCTTCTCTGCCGTCAACTGCAACAAGGATTAAATTATTATCTGCAGTATAACCGATTGCAGTACGAGGATTTCTACCTCCAATTGCACCTAGCTTTTGAGCAGTCATATCAACAAATATTTCGCCATTTTTTACTAAATATGGTCCACCACTAATTATGTGTTTAACACCTTTCCAGTCAGGGTTTGTATTTACTACTAATTCAGAATCTTTTTTATCTAGCAATGGGTACAACATTGATTTAGGCCCAGAAATAACATAACCATTTTGCGGAATTTCAAGAGGATTTGCAGATGTTTTAACAATTTTATTATCAACAACTTGTAACCCCGTTCCATATTGAGGGGCTTGTGGAGCGTATTTTCCCCATTCAGGAGTATAGACAAGGACATAAGTTGATAACATTCTTGGTTGGTTGATATTGTTAACTTTAACAATTTTTCCGCTACCTTTGATTGTTGCATTCAACTGAACTCTTGCAATATCAAATCTCTGCAAAGAGCCATCTTCAAATATACCAAAAGCAACTCTATCATAAATCGGTCCTGTGTACATTTTCTTATTAATCATCAAAGTTCCAAGAGGAACACCCGTTTGCGGTTTAAAATAAGTACCGTTAATTGCTGCTATAGCATTGTTATTTTTCGCAATTGTAGTTATTGTCCTTCTACTTTTTAAAGTTGAACCGGAAGAAAGCGCCGGCGTTAACTCTATGTTTTTGGCAAGTTTCATATCAGCTTCTACAACATTAATTCTAACCGGTTTGCCATTATAATATTTTGTAAGTTTAATATGCTTTACCCCGCCGGTTACATCAACTATGGTAGCTTTCGGGTATTTATTCCGAACCATTGTATCAAAATTTTTCTGCCGAATTTCAGGTGAAAACTCATTAAGAATTTTCATCTTTAATTGACCTGTATCAAAGTCGGGGGCTGTCACCTGTGCAACTTTAGTACTCCCAGCATGAATAGGCAAAAGCCCCTGACACAAAACTAAAACCCCAATTATTGAAAGATTAATTATAATATCAGCAATCTTTCTCAATTCATAATTTTCAGCAGTATTAAAAATCAACGTATCCATAATGTCACCTCAACTTTGAGTAACGGATACCTTTTTGATTTAAGAGTGGGGTGGGGATTAACACTCATCGGAAACCTGATTAATTTTTATGATAAATTGTTTTTCAGGATCTTCCTACTACTATTGTAACATATTTTAACACATCTCGCAAGTGGCTACAACCCCTAAATAGCAAAGATTTTACAAAACTAAATAAGGGTAAATTTACACTTTTTAACAATTTTATTAGTCAATATCCACAGGTTCTCGCTGAATTTTATCAATCGCCTCACGAGCAGTAAAGACAAGACTTTCAGGAACATTATCAATAGTTGTAAACTGTCTTAAAACATCCACAACCCTTTTGAAAGATCTGACAATATCACCTTCACCCATATCAATCTGTTCTATAATTGTTTCCCACTCTGCACCTTCAACCCACAATTCAATTAGGGATGAAAAGTATGGATTTATGTACATTGGAGCTTCTACAGTGTATTTATTTTGAACCTTTTCAACTTTTCTACGAATATTTCTAATCAGATTAAGTGTCTTTCTTACAGGTTCTGATATTGGTAAGTAAGGAATATCAATTCTTAAATCCTCAGTTGTAATAGCGCAAACTACTGCAGCCAATTGTGCCGGCGTAAGATTTTCCAAAACATTGGAAAATATAATCTGAGCAATAAACAATTCGTTTTCTGAACGTATTTGTGAGGTCGTTATACCGTTTTCTGTCGGATAATCATCTCGTAAATAGCCAAAGTCGATTAAAACGCTTCTGTGGGCTAAGAACTTGTTCCAAAAGATATCCCGTTGACGCTCTATTTCTTTTTCTAACTTTTTAGAACGAACTGAAAAACGATCCAAAACCTCAATATTTTTAGAGTGCTTTTTGTATAATTTACAATTGTCGCACTGAAAGCCGTGCATTTTTTCAAGTAAAGCTTTTGTTTCTCTACCAAACTGAACCGCTTCCGGTGACAACGGGCGATTTTTAGAACGTTCTTGTTTACAGATTTTTTTATAAGTTTGCCTATTTTGAACATAAATATGACGAATTTTATCATATTCAGCTAATTTGTCATCACACAATTTATAAGGACAGACAAATTCTCTTGATTTCATTTCTCCTTCAATCTGTTTTTGAGCCAACAACAATGGCTGTAAACGACTTCCAGATGAGAAATAACCAAAACTTTTCAATATCAGTTCTTTTGCCTCATCCAAACTAAACCTTTGTAACAAATTCAAAACCATTGAATATGACGGAGAAAAACGACTTTCAAGCGGATTTGCATCACTCAAAACAAGTTCTGCAACTTCTTCAGGTGTTTGGAATTGAGTACCAACAATTGTTACATAACCAACTTCGTCCATTCCACGACGACCAGCACGACCTGACATTTGCAAAAATTCACTTGCGGTTAACATTCTATGTCCGGAATCTGTTCTTTTACTAGTTGAACTTATAACAGTAGAACGAGCAGGCATGTTTATTCCAGCAGCAAGAGTTTCTGTCGCAAATACAACTTTTATCAAGCCTTTTTGAAACAATTTTTCAACAAGAATTTTCCAAGCAGGTAAAAGCCCGGCATGGTGCGATGCAACACCACATAAAAGATACTCAATGTGTTTATTGTTGTAAAGATGCGGATTTTCTGCAATAAATTCGTCGATAAATTGTCTGATTTGCGCTTTTTCACCTCTCGTTACCAAATCCAAAGAGGCACATTTTTCCATTTGCTCATCACATTTTTTGCGAGAAAATGTAAAATAAATCGCAGGAAGCATGTCATTTTCTTGTAAATTTCGAATAATTTCTTTTACATAAGACTTTTTATTTTGGAATTTCTTTCCAAAAACTCTTTTTTCCGGTTTAATTTTTTTATTAAGTTGCCCACTCGGGGTTAACAAAGGCAACAATTTTGTCGGTTGAGAACTGTCGAAGTAAAAGAATTTCAACGGAACTGGTCTGAAATCAGTATCAACTAATTCTGTTTTAGAATGAACAGTGTTAATCCAATCTGTCAATTCTTGCGCATTTGCAACAGTTGCAGAAAGTGCAATAATTTGAACATTTGTAGGACAGTAAATTATACTTTCTTCCCAAACCGTACCTCTCTGCTCATCATTCATATAATGCACTTCGTCTAACACAACATATTTAACATCTTTCATATTATCTGTTACAGAGCCAAAATTCGTACCATAAAGCATATTACGAAAAACTTCTGTCGTCATAATAACGATTTGCGCATTACGATTTATAGAAGTATCTCCGGTTAAAAGTCCAACTTTATCATGCCCATATTTTTCACCAAAATCATAGTATTTTTGGTTAGAAAGAGCTTTTAAAGGAGTTGTATAAAAAATTCTCGTACCATTTTTCAAAGCATTATTAATCGCATGTTCTGCAATAACAGTTTTACCTGCACCTGTTGGTGCGCAAACCACAACACTTTCTCCTTTATCTATAAATTCACAAGCTTCTTTTTGAAAATCATCCAGCTCAAACGGAAATTCGTTCATCTTTACTCCTTTAAAAAATATTATGTTAATAATATTATGCCCTAAAATTCAAGATTTGTAAAACATTGTAGCATTTCTATATAAAAAAATCCCGCAGAACAAATTTTTCTACGGGCAATAAATGGTTGTATTAAGTTTAAGTTTAAGTTTAAGTTTAAATTTTATCAAATCCGGTGTATTTTCTAAGAACTTCCGGAATAATAATTGTACCGTCTTCTTGTTGATAGTTTTCAACAATAGCCGCAAATGTTCTACCAACTGCAAGACCAGAACCGTTGATTGTGTGAACAAATTGGATTTTACCTGTTTCTTTATCTCTATATCGAATATTTGCACGTCTTGCTTGATAATCACCATAATTTGAACAACTTGAAATTTCCTTGTAAGTACCATAAGAAGGCATCCAAACTTCCAAATCCCAACATTTATTTGCTGAAAAACCGATATCACCGGTAGACAAAGCTTCTCTACGATATGGAAGTTCCAACATTTGAAGCATCTTTTCAGCATCTTCTGTCAATTTTTCATGTTCATCTTTACTTGTTTGCGGTGTACAAAGTTTTACTAATTCAACTTTATTAAATTGGTGAACTCTGATCAAACCTCTTGTATCACGACCTGCAGAACCGGATTCTCTTCTAAAGCATGGAGTGTAAGCTGTCATATATTTTGGCAAATCATCTTCTGATAAAATTTCACCTGCATAAATGTTAGTTACAGGAACTTCTGCAGTCGGAATTAAATACAAATCTTCGTTTTCACATTTGTACATATCCTCTTTAAATTTTGGAAGTTGTCCAGTACCTGTCATTGTTGCTGAATTTGCCATAAACGGAGGTAATATTTCTTCATACCCTTGTTTTTCTGTATGATAATCAAGAAAGAAGTTGATAATAGCACGTTCTAGGCGAGAACCTTTTCCTCTATATAGAATAAATCTACTTTGAGAAAGTTTTACACCACGTTCAAAATCAACAAGATTTTTTTCTTCGCACAAATCCCAGTGAGCTTTAAATTCAAAATCGAATTTTCTAGGTTCACCCCATTTGTAAACTTCAACATTATCATCTTCTGACAAGCCTATTGGAGTAGTTTCATCTGGAATATTTGGAATATGCAACAAAATATCTCTTTGTTTTTCATCCAATTCAGATTGTTTTTCTTCCAACGCTTTGATATCATCTCCGAGTTTACGAACTTCTTCTTGGATAGAATCCGTATTTTCGCCATTCTTTTTCATCAAACCGATTTTTTGTGAATCATTTTTTCTTTTGGCACGCAATTCATCAGCCTGAGTTTGAATTTTTCTTCTCTCAACATCTATTTCCAAAACTTTATCTACAGAAAGCTCCGGATTTCTTCTTTTTAAAAGTTCATTTACCCTTTCAGGGTTCTCTCTAATCATTTTGATATCAAGCATTTATAACCTCTTTTCCTTACTTTAAAATTTATGACATTATTCTAGTTTAAATATAAGTTTTAATCAAGCAAAATCTATACAATTTGCAATTATTAAGTTTTGTAGACAAATTTGACATACGTAGTATAATGTTATTATAGGGGATAGTGTTATGATGTTTAAGAAATTAGCACAAAAATTAAGTTTAGAACGAGAAAAGCATAATAGCGTTGCGACAAACCCGCTAAGTGTGGATTTTGACGATAGAAGAAGCATTTTTCTCAACAAATTAACCAAAACCGCAGTCAATCTATACGAAAGAAATTGCGATGTTAGAAACTTTACCAAACTTGCCCTATCAAACCCAGAAAATCAATCTCATAACGAAATTATGGATGAATTGTTTTCACAAGGCGTTATTGATCCATCAGATGATGAAAAACTAATGGAATTGTCAAACAATTCTCGCTTCCTTAGAGATTTGGGGTTAATTGAATAGCACAACGAAAGGCTGAATATGTCACACCAAAAAGGCAAAACACCTGTTATAATCGGGTTTGTTTTGTTTATTATTTCATTTGTTACCCTATTTTGCAATGAACAAAACTACGTAAACTCTATAAAAAAAGCAAATTTTGCAGAACAGAATGCTATTGAACTTAAATCAAACTATATTTCACCTGCCAATGATGGAAAACTTGTCCAATTAGCAAACAGTGTTTATTCAAACCAAATTCTAGCCGATGGAATTTTAACAATCCCAAAAGCGATTGCTCTTATCAGAACAACAGAAATGTACCAATGGGAAGAGTACACAACTAACAATGACGGCTATCAATATCGAAAAAATTGGAATAGTTTTTTGATAAATTCTGATAACTTTGAAAAAATTGAACATAAAAACCCTAAAAAGTTCAAATATGAACCCAAAAATATCTATGCGAAAAATATTGGATTTGGGAGATTTTACCTGTCAGAAAACATCGTAAAAAAAATTAATCAGACAAACAAAATCCAAAACCTGCCATATAATAGCAACTTTAAAACATATAACGGATTTTACTTTACCGGAAAAGATTTTGATAACCCACAAATTGGGGATCAAAAACTATTCTATTCCTATATTCCATCAGGAATAAAGTTATCAATTATTGCAAAACAGTCGGGAAATCACCTTGAACCTATGCCCTCAAAAGTTGGGGATATTGCAATTGTAAGCAATGGAACTAAAAATTTAACCGAAATGTTGAAGGAATATCGAAATGCAAATTCTTCAAACACTTGGGGGATAAGAGGAATTGGATTAATTTTGATGTTTATCGGATTAAACTTGATTATTCAACCAATTGTAAATTTTACTGGGAAAATCCCGATACTAGGTGAAATAACTCAATTTGCAGCCCTTTTTACAACAATAATAATTTCAATAGCATTAACAGCAATAACAATATCATTGGGATGGTTAACATACAGACCGGAAATTTCAATACCAATCATAATTATCGCCATCATCACAATAATTTTACAAAAACGCAAAAAGAAAATTGTTATTGAATAACAGTTGAAAAAACTTGAAATATAGTTTAAAATAATAAAAAAAGAGAAAAGAAGGGAGTATTACTATGATTAAAAAATATTTATCAGCATGCCCCCCCCCCGATGCAATGATTTAATAGCAAGGGTTTTGAGGGGTGCTACTTTCAAAGACCATTGGAACAATGTTAGTTCCTATTTTAGATGTTTAGATGCAAAGATACGCAAAGGTGAAGTCTGTTACGTAAATAAAAATCGTCATACTGAGGACTACAGTCCGAAGTATCGCATGGTTGGAAATGATGTTGGGCTAAAAAGCCCAACCCACAGAAGCTTCAAATTTTGGTATAGAGATTTTTGTTCGTCATTGCGAGCGAATGCGAAGCAATCCAGTATAAACTGTCACCCTGAACTCGATTCAGGGTCTATCAATGTTGGTTTGAGTGTTGGTAAAGAAGAACCCTCTCCCGAATTTCTAAGTTCGTCACAACTCACTAAGAAATTCAACCCTCTCACAGAGAGAGAGGGTAATAGTTTTCCGATACGGACTTTTCTCGTTTCAAAAGTTGCTTTCACACTTGCAGAGGTATTAATCACTCTCGGCATTATTGGAATAGTTGCTGCTATGACATTACCTGCTCTGAATGCAAACTACAAAAAACACGAAGTCGAAACCAAATTAAAACGATTTTATTCCAATATGAACCAAGCTATTTTATTGTCCGAAAACGACAACGGACCTAAAGAAGATTGGTGGGATAATAATGAAATTTCCGAAAAATGCAATGGAGCAGCCTCCTATTCAGAAGAATGTTTACAAACATTTTTTGATATATATTTGAAAAAATATATTAAATACACAAATACTGAATACGTAGTAGAAGATGTGCGAAACTCACTCGCTATTTATTTTGCAGACGGTTCGGTTGTAAAATTAAAATATAAGGGTAGAGATTGGGTATTTTTTATAAACAATAAAATCCCGCAAGAAAAACAAATTTTAGGGAAAACTCAATTTATATTTGGACTTTATCCTGACTACCCAACAAGCAATTCTAGAGGTTTTAATTGGCATAATAAGGGATTAGAACCATATATAAGTGTGAATTATGAAGGGACAACTGAAAGTTTATACAAAGAACGAGAGAATTTTGCAAAAATCATTCAACTAAACGGATGGAAAATTCCGAAAGATTATCCGTTAAAATTTTAAATATCACTATTCCCTTCCCTTTCGAGGGAAGGGACAGGGATGGGTGCTTTTTCAAAAAAATAATATCGAGCAAAATTTTCTTATATAAAAGAAGATATTTATTATAAATTCCTTATTACTGCATCGGCAAAATCTGTCGTAGAAAGAGTTCCTCCCAAATCTACAGTACAATCACCTTCTTTTAATGTTTTGAATAATGCTTTTTCAATTTTTTCAGCGTATAGTGTTTCTCCAATATATCGCAACATTTCAATAGCGGATAACAACAGAGCCGTCGGATTAGCCTTATTTTGACCTTTAATATCAGGTGCAGAGCCATGAACAGGTTCAAATACCGCACAGTCATAGCCAATATTAGCACCTTGAGCAACTCCTAAACCGCCAATCAATCCGGCACACAAATCTGACACAATATCTCCATACAAATTAGGTAAAACCAAAACATCAAACTGTTCAGGATTTTGCACCAATTGCATACACAAATTATCAACCAATATTTCTCTCGTTTTTATTTGCGGATAATCCTTTGCCACCTTTCTAAAACATTCCAAAAACAACCCATCCGAAAGTTTCATAATATTAGCTTTCGTAACTACACAAACCTCTTTTCGATTATTTTTAACCGCATAATCAAACGCAAATTTTGCAATCCTTGTAGATGCTTTTCTCGTAATTATTTTAATACTTTCTGCCGTATCAACATCAACTTGTCGTTCAATTCCGGCATACAAATCCTCAGTATTTTCTCTCACAACAACAATATCAACGTTATCAAAACGAGTTTTTACATTAGGCAAATTCTTGCAAGGTCTTAAATTCGCATACAAATCCAATTCTTTACGCAATTGAACATTAACAGATCTAAATCCTTTTCCAATAGGAGTAGTAACAGGAGCTTTTAATGCAACTTTATTTTTTCTGATGGACTTTAATACTCTATCAGGCAATGGAGTTCCCTCTTTTTCTATAACATCAGCACCTGCAGTTTGAACCTCCCAATTGATTTTCACCCCTGAAGCTGCAAGAATTTTTACGACCGCATCAGATATTTCCGGTCCAATCCCATCACCATTTATTAACGTAATTTCTCTCATTATCCCACGCTCCTTTTTGACTATAATACATCTTTTACACATATTTGTAAACAAAAGAAATGTTAATATTTCTTAACAAAAATCAGATATAAAAGCAATAATTTGGAACAAAAATTTTTTATGTAAGTAAGGTAGGTTATAAAAGATTAGGTAGGTTATTATGAACGCAAATTTAGTAGGTTCATATTTTAAACGAGCAGTTAAATTGTATCCAGATTTTGTTTTAGGAACAGGAAATGAATCATTTTCTAAAGCATTGAAGGAAACAGTAAAAAATAGAAAAGCCGCAAATCAAGGTTATTTTGAATCAGTTTGGTCTGGTGTAAAAAATGGTACAAAAGCAGCTGAAACTCATAACGCTAACATGGTTAAAAGAGATGGCGGATTTTGGCAAAGCACTTGGAAAGCTTTAAAAACAACTCCTGATAAAATCAGACAAGGTTGGACTATTGGAGGCAAACTAGCTGATAAAGCAGGAAAAACAGGCTTTTCTAAAACTTGGACACAATTCAAAGGTTCAATGAGTGGACTTGGCAAAAGAATGCCACTAATCGGAACATTGTTAATTGCCGTAACAGAACTTCCAAATATCATTTCCGCATTCGGAGATGGTGGAGTTGTTGGTGGTGTTACTGAAACTGTCAAAACAGGTTTAAGACTTGGCGCAGGCATGACTGGTGCTGCAATAGGTCAAGCACTAATTCCAATCCCTGTAGTTGGAGGTTTAGTAGGTTATTTGGCAGGTGACACTTTGATGAGCTTGATTACAGGAAAATCTCATTCTGAAAAGAAAGCAGAAGCCGAAGAACAACAACAAGCTTTGATTAATAATCAACAACAAGCACTTGAAGGCATGCAACAACAAATAGCACAAAAAAATGCAATGCAATATCCAATCGGTACAACAAATCCATTTGCAACTGCGCAACCAACAATGACTCCACAACAATTAATGGCTCTAAGACAACAACTTTATAACGGTGGAGCTGTCTCTCCAATGGATCAAGACTTTATGGCTATGGCAAGCGGTTTAAACAGAATAAATTATATGGGATAATTAATCGGTATATATTTTATACCGATTAATTATTAACATATTGTTACAAAAAGACAATTTTCAGATATAAAAATTTTTATATATTATATACGGGGAATTATAAAAGGGAAAATTTAATATGGCTAACACAGACTTAACCCTAAGTCAAAATTTGCTATTGGCAAACTGGCTCAACGGGGTTGAAGCAACTCCACAAACAAATATATCAGAAGAAATCAGCTCCAATCTATTATTTGGAATACCATTGATGGTTGGTGCGCCATTATTATTTAAAAAACCTTATTCTGTTTGGATGGAACGAAATGCTCATCCAAATCTTAATTGGAGACAGGCATGGAATAGTGTCAGTAGCCGTAATGAAATGGAAAAACAGGCGTTACAATACCTAAAAGATCCACAAAGTCGATTTAATACACTAAAAAACAAAAGTCGATTTTCTGTAATAAAAGGATTAGAAGCGGATATTACAGCAGGTAAAGCCAATACTAAATATTATGATGAGGCTAAAAAATTAATAGCTGAAGCTAAATCAAAGAAGATGACAGGCAAACAATTGAAAGCTCAACTTCAAAAAATCCATGAGGCAATGGCTAAGGGAGATTTAAAAGTTAACGCAGATATTCAAAAAGGATTAATCAAACCGACATCAAAATTCGGTAAAGCTTCACATTTTTTGAAATCAAAAACAGGAATTTACAAAGCCAAAGGAGCTATTTTAAAAAGTGCTAAAGGCGCAAACGCATTAAGGCTTGCCTCAAAAGCCGTAAAAGGTTCTTGGATAATGGCAGCAATTGAAGGCGCAATGGAAATACCCGATATTATAAAATCTTATAAAACCGGTTCAAAAGAAGGTAACAAACAACTTGTAAAATCTACCACCAAAGTAGGAGCAAGCGTACTCGGTTATGCAGGAGGCGCAGCTGCAGCCGGAGCAATCGCAGGTTCTGTCGTTCCGGGCTTAGGAAATGTTGCAGGAGCAATTGTCGGATTTGTCGGTGGTATAATTGGCGGAGCATTAGCAAGCTGGGGCGCAGGCAAAGTTATGGATAAAGTTATGGGCGAAAAGGATTCCCTAAATAAATCTGAAGCCCAAGTTGCCAAAGAAGAAAAAGCTAAACAAAAAGCTAAACTTGCCACTAATTCATCAGAAGAACAACAAAAATTACTTGCAGAAGTATTAGAAAAAGCTCAGAATGAGGGTGGATTTGATGATGAAGCTACTTTAAACGCATACCAAACCTTGCTTGCAGAAAGAGAAAATGAATTAGGTGGCACTCCAACTTATGACAACGAAGAAGAACTCCTAAAATCACAACTTTCAGCACTTGCAAACTTGAATATAAGAGCGTAAATAGCTTTACAAATTGACAACAATTCAGGGATTTTTAAAATTTTTAAACACAAAAAGAACCGCTAAATAGGCGGTTCTTTTATCAAAATTAAACTTTCAACAAGTTTGCTAAACTGATGTAACATTAAAATCTCGTTCAGATTTGAATGAAGTGCAGTTCAAAACACTTTTCAAAAATTTTTCAATAGTAGATTCCATTGAAGAAATTTCGTTTTTCAAAGCTTTATAGCTTTCTTCTTTAACATCCTTTAGTGCATTTTCAAAAATCTCGTCATGATACATTAGTCACATCTCCTTTTAAATTACTTTGCAAAATTGCAAATTCTACTTCACATATTCCCATAACGGCACTTTTTAGAACAAACTTTAACAATTTAAAGAATATTGTTACAAAATTTAGTATTCCTACAAAATAAAAAAATTTTAATGTAGAATATTAGAATATATACAGGGGAAATATAATGACAACTGATTTTCTAACAAGTTATGATTATTATTCAAGCAGACGCGACATGGAAGTAATATCGCAAATCGTAGAGTCTTTAAAGAAAATTTTGGAAGAAGATAAACAACAAACACAACCGTTGTTTTTAAAAACATCTGACAACCTTATTTTAAACATTGCAAGAAAGGTTGTTCAAGAGAAAAAGAAAACATTTTTAATTGGAATTACAGGTGAAAGCGCATCAGGTAAAACTGTTTTTGTAGATAACACAATCAAAGCATGCGTAAAAGATAAAAAAGAAGGTATTTACACTGTAATTCGTTGTGACGATTACTATAAAGACACCTCAAAAGAGTTGCAGGAAGCCGGAAGTTATGAAGAATTGTTCAAAACAGGCTTTAGTTTTGACACTCCGGATGCAATAGATTTGGACTTGATGAAATCGCACTTGATGAACTTGAAAACAGGTAAACAAATTACATCTCCAAGATATGATTTTGTAACTTGCATTTCTGATCCGAACGGAGATATCAAAAAGCCTGCAAAAGTCGTACTTACTGAAGGCTTGTACGTACTTAATGAAGGTGTTCGAGATATTATGGATGTTAAGGTGTATGTTTACACTCCACTTGAAGTTATAAAAGAACGTTGGTATAAAAGAGCAGCTTTGAGAGGCAAAACCGGAACTGCTGCGGATTTGCAGTTTCAAGACGTAAACAGAACGGCACAACAATATATAAGACCGGCTTACCAAATCTCTGACGCAGTAATCAATGGAATGGTTTCACAAGAATATATTCAAGAAATTACAGACAAAATCTTTAATACATTAGAAGAAATTGTCTAATAGAGCTATGCAGCAATATCTATTCTGTCCTTTAGATGCTCAGATGCAAAGATACGAAGTCTGTATCAGAAACAGCTAGGCAGCTAAGCTCAAAGCGACTAAGAAAGTTTTAATTCAGAGATTATCAATATTTATAAGAGATTGCGCAACAAGTGCGCAATGACAAGGTAAAACATCCTCCCTTTTGAGGGAGGAATGAGGTAGGTGGTGCTACACACGTAGTTCTCTGTAACAATGCCGTTCCATACTTCATTTATCGGTCAAATATTTTTACATTAGTAAAGTTTGCTTTTCCCTACGAGGCTAAAATCCATCCTAACACCTTTCACAACAAGTGCGCAATGACAAGGTAAAACATCCTCCCTAATGAGGGAGGAATGAGGTGGGTGCTGATTAAATATTATTCAAAGTAAAACAAAAACCAATCCCCCTTTTATTCCCCCTTTGCAAGGGGGATAATACTCATAACCTTCTCTTATTAGGGAAGGGAATAGTTTTTTGCCAAATATATTAGAAAAATTTTACAGGACTTACATATTTCAAGATACATACAT
>ENA-UERG01000211-UERG01000211.1-human-gut-metagenome-genome-assembly--contig:-NODE-211-length-57586-cov-14.054270_pt1 | contig 57586 bp, 49 predicted proteins | sample MGYA00242954_ERZ507954 | MGnify/ENA primary metagenome ERZ507954 (study PRJEB26167, sample SAMN06115478) | human gut metagenome | host: Homo sapiens | place: China:Sichuan | collected 2015-01-21...
ACGCCCTGTGCCTTGTCGTAATTGTTGCAGACGAAGACGCGGAAATTGTCCTGCGGCTGAATCATCGACTGGAAGAAGTAGGCATGTTCGGTCGGCGTGTAGAGCACCTTGATCATCATAAAAAGCTCGGTGGCCTTCATCCGGTGGTAGCGGACGCAGTTGAACATCTGGCGGATCGTAAAGAATGTGCTCAAAAGGCGTTCTATCGCCGGATGCATCGAAAGCATGGGGACCGATTCGGTCGGAACGACCGAGTCGTAGGGCATCACCTTGTCGAAAATGTCCTGCTCGCAGAATTCGATCCGATGGATGAGCGACAGCACGACCACATGCGTCTCGTCGTCCTGAGCCGTCACCACGAAGCGTTCGCTGCGGGCGAGACACACGCACTGTTTCGACGTAACCAGACGCACCGTGTCGTTTCCGTGTTCCAGCCTCAACGATCCCGACATCACGAAAAGGATGCGCACCATGCGGTCCGCGGGGAACGTCACCCCTTCTCCGGCTGCAAACGTAAGCTGTGAAAACCGACAATAGGTCGAATCGCCGATGCGGCGGAACGGCGCCGGAAACGTAGGACAACTACTACAATCCGCAGAACAACTCTCCTTCAATGCCGACTCCTCAAACTGCGGTTGGGGTTGATAATCCATAAACTTATTTGATCTGTGTGATGTGATTTTACGAACAAAAATACAAAAAAATCAGGAAAAGCAAACAAATCAGCTCCCGTGATGTCAAAAAAAGTCCCCGCCGCGACCGGCAGGGACTCTGAAAAGCGTTGTAACGGCGGACGAACCGCCTATTTGCAACTAATGATCAGAATTTTCGAAGACTCCCAGAACCGCACGGGATCGGTGATGATCAGTTTCTCGACGACCTTGTTCGCGTCGGTCACCAGTTCGTACGACCCCTCGGGATGCGAAGTGACGAGCGTCGCCTTCTTCTGTCCGACAGGGACCTCCGACAGCAGGCGCGAATCGGTCATCGTGAAGCTGTCGAAATTGCTGTTCCGTCCGACGGTCAGCGTCCGTCCGATGAATCCCTGCTTGTTGATGATCTGCGCGTCGCGCAACTCCTTCTCGGCCCCCACGATGTAATAGACCGTGTTGAGCTGGTTCTGCAACTCGACCTTCTCGCCGCTCAGGTTCTCGACCTCGGCGCTGCGGACAGCCACCTCCTCGGTCAGGCTCTTCACCTCGTCGCCCATCCGGACGAGACTCTCGCGCAGCTGCTCCACCTCGGCCTTCTTCTCCGCCAGCTGCCTGTTCATGTCGGCGATCATCTTCTCCAGACCGTCGATACGCAGATTGGCCTTGCGCAGCTGGGCCGCCGAACGTTGCAGCGACTCGATCTTCGCGCGGTTCTCCCGCAGCAGCCGGTCGATGGCCTTGATGTCGTTGTCGATCTCCTCGACGGGACGGCGGCCTCCCTCCGACTCCCCAGCCACGGTGATCAGGTTCTCGCGCGACTTGATCAGCGCGAGGTTCTCCGAGATGGCGTTGATGTCCGCGAACACGGCATTGATCAGCGAGTCCTTCGCGCTGACGACCAACTCCAGCGAATCGCTCCGGCTCTCGGCCTCGACGGCAACCTGCCTGCTCACGCAGGAGGCAAGGAGTGCAACGACGCCCAGCGCCGCGGCGGTTGCTATATGCTTCATCTTGTTTTTCATGGCTCCGACTCTTTAAGGGTTTACGGTCTTGTTTGCCTTCAGGCGCAAATATATGCATAAAAACAAAATCTTGTACGGATTTTTTCACAAAGGCCGGAAATTCCCTGCGGGGAATGAAAAACAACGGGCCGCAACCCTCGGTTGCAGCCCGTTATTTCGTAAATGCGCAAGCAGTTTTACTTCGCATTCTTCTTATCGTAGCGTTTTGCGTAACGGCTCATAAACTTATCGACGCGACCAGCGGTGTCAACCAACTTCATCTTACCGGTGTAGAACGGGTGCGAGGTGTTGGAAATTTCCATCTTATACACGGGATAGGTTTCGCCGTTCACTTCGATGGTCTCTTTTGTCGAAACGGCGGACCGACACAAAAACACGACGTCGTTGGACATGTCCTTGAACGCCACCAAACGATAATTCTCCGGATGAATACCCTTTTTCATTTCGTTGTTTTTGTTTTTAATTAATGCTTAAGCGCGACAAAGGTACGAATTAATTCGCAACAAACAAGCCCGCGTGCAAATTTTTTCGCACCCGAAGCACCTCGGGGTTGCGCAATCTGAATACTTTTTCTATCTTTGCGCCACGAAAGCGCCCCCGGGGCGCAGGACCGGGCCCATAGCTCAGTTGGTCAGAGCAGCGGACTCATAATCCGAAGGTCGTGGGATCATGCCCCTCTGGGCCCACTTGAAAATCAGCCATTTACACACAGGTAGATGGCTGATTTGCTTTTCATTTACACACAATTTATACACAACTTTGCCGATTTTTAATGCTGTTAAACCTCGATTGACCCCATCCGAAAGGTTTGGCTTTACGCGTTTACGCGCGCACAGACGGCGAAAAACTCCCGGCAACCTCGCACGCGCGTATAGACGCGCAAAAATTCGCCTTGCTGAGTTAATACATAGGCAAACTGCGGCCCGGCTTTGTATTCAACGGACGGGAATTTCCGCCGGTTGTTCACGCACGCACGTAAGGATGTCGGAAAATTCCTCGTAGCGGGATAATACGGCGCAATGTCGATAATACCGTTGTGCCTCCAAAAGGCCAGCAGGGCCAGCAACAGCAAACCCAGCCGCCCGGATTGACGGCTGGGGCAAATAATCGTTCCCGAATGAAGTTGAGAGGTCTCGCAATCGAAGGTTATTTTGTGCTTCAAGATTCCCGGCATAGGCGCTGATACAAACAATCCGCAGCCATTATTACCCGCACAATCCTGCGCAACGCCCATATCGCAACATCGGGGCGGATGTCGGGGCACGCTGCGTTTTGTTTCAACTCTTTCAAATCGTCGAGGGTCTCGGCGACGGATATTTCGTGCAGCACGTTTGTGTATTGCTCTACCCACTGCATAAGCCCGTCAATTATTTCGGCGGGGGATATATCGTCGTTTGTTTGCTTCATCGTGTATTTGAAGCTGGCGATTTCGTTTGCAATTGTCTGTCTGTTGTAGTCCATAGCGTTAAAATTTTATTTATTGGTGAAACAGTAGCATTTATTCATCGAAGGGTCGAACGTCGAAAATTCGCCATCCTTTTCCCATTCCCGGACGGTATAGCGCCCCTTCGGAAGATACCCTGCCCGGCGGACAGCCTCGGCCTCGGTGGGGAATGTCCCCAACCGATAGCCGCCGTATGTCAGTTCGTAGATCATAGTTCGGTATTGTTGGACAACGTACATAAATTTTCCGTCATGGACATCACGGCCAACTTCATTACCTCGTCTTGCGCTTTGCCTAATGCGCTGTCAAATTCACTGTTCACCTCATTGACCGCCGAGCCGCAGTAATCCATTTCGGTAACTTCCGCCGCCTCGCCGCAGAGGTCCGATAATTTGATATAGATAGCCAGGTATCCGGCGGTCATCGGACTTAATTTTACGTTTTTCAAATCTTCGATAGTCATGATTTTATAGTTTTAATTGGTTAGTTCAACATCAATTGCAAGGCATCGGCGATCTCCGGACACTCCCGGCCCGACTGGTCCCATACGGCGGGGACTTCTGTAAATTCGCTCAGCTCGTCGTTGCACAACCGGGCCGAATAGTCAACGAATATCGTGTACCCCTTGTGGGTAATTTCGAAACCTTCGCTTACGCCGTCGCAGTTGAAGGTGATGTAATCGGCCGCCTTGCGGGCCATTGTCCGAATGTCGGACCGGGTTAATTGTTCATTCATTGTTTTATCGAGGTTTTGCGAGAATCTCGCTATTTTTCAATTTCCGTAATAGGTGTTGAGGGGCGGTACGCCCCCGGTTATCGTTAGTCTCCGTAATACGTTCTGCTGTTGCCGTAGTAGTCGGCCGGAACATTTGCCAGCGGATGCCATTCCGCAACCTTCGATTCCTCCATCGGGCGGTTCTCGATTATCGCCGTCATGACCGCCAGCTTCTCGTTACGCCAAGCCTTGCGCAGGCAGGCCGAAAAGGTCATCGAAGCGTTGGCACGTTTCAGATACCAGGCGTTGCGCATGATCTTCGATTTGTTGTAGCGGGTGCGGGTGGTTGTCATAACATTTATAGTTATTGGTTTTATTTCTTGATGCAAATATAAAGCTATAAATTTAATTATGCAAATAAAAAATAAAGTTTTTACTATTATTTTTGCAGAAAAATAAAGTTATAGCTACATTTGTACCAGTACCAAAGATTTAAAGCTATGGATATAAAGAGAACAATAAAGGCTAACGGCCTAACTGTTAAAGAAGTGGCCGAAAAAATGGGAATTACGCCCGTCGGACTTAGCCAGCATATTAATGGGAATCCAAGTGTAGAAGTGCTTGAGCGTATTGCCGCCGCTATTGGTTGTAACGTGGGTGATTTTTTCGCCCCTCAACCGACAAACACAATCACCTGCCCGCATTGCGGCAAACTTATCAAAGTAGAAAAAGGGGAATAACCTCAAACATCTGCATCATGGAACAAGAATTGATACTATACAATTCAGCCGACGGAAAAAGTAGTGTTTCATTACTGGCCCGCGACGGATCGGTCTGGCTCAATCAAATGCAGTTGGCCGAACTTTTTGCCACCTCGGTCCCCAACATTAGCCAGCACATAAACAACATACTAAAAGACAAAGAATTAACCGCCGATTCAGTTATTAAGAATTACTTAACAACTGCCACAGATGGCAAGCCCTACCAAGTTAAATTCTATTCATTGGAAATGATTTTAGCGGTAGGGTTTCGCGTTCGATCTATCCGCGGCGTGCAGTTCCGCCAATGGGCAAACCGCAATCTTGCCGAATACCTGCGTAAAGGGTTTGTAATTGACGATGAGCGATTGAAAAATCCCGATGGCCGCCCGGATCATTTCGACGAACTTCTCGCCCGTATTCGCGATATTCGAGCCTCGGAAAAGCGATTTTATCAAAAGGTGCGCGATCTGTTTGCCTTAAGTAGTGATTATGATAAAACAGACAAAGCGACACAAATGTTCTATGCAGAGACACAAAACAAACTTTTGTATGCCGTAACAGGGCAGACTTCCGCGGAGATTGTAACGACGCGAGCCGATGCAGATGCTCCGAATATGGGGCTGACTTCTTGGAAAGGGGCGGTAGTGCGCAAACAAGATGTCATTATTGCCAAAAATTATTTGACACACGACGAATTGGATTCTTTGAATCGACTGGTCGTTATCTTCTTAGAAACAGCTGAATTCAGAGCCAAAAACCGAAAAGACCTCACAATGAATTTTTGGCGTGAAAACGTCGATAAAATTCTGCTTTCCAACGACCAACGCTTGTTATCTAACGCTGGAATGGTCCGTAAAGAGCACAAAGACAAATTCGCTTATCAGGTTTACGAAGAATTCAATGCACGCCGCAAACGCAAAGAAGCTATTGAGGCAGACCGTGAGGATATGGAACAACTGAAAGAACTGGAAAACGAAATAAAAAACCGTCCTATATGAATTCTAAAACCTATCAAATAGACGCCCAAAGCCTCAAACAAGCGCACGCCCTTTTCGAATCGGGGGACATCGACCGTATAGAGGTCGGAACCGTGGCCGGGCTTTGTGAGATTCACCGCTATCTGTTCGGTGGGTTGTATGACTTTGCCGGAAAGATTCGGACGCTGAACATCGCAAAGGGGGGCTTTCGCTTTGCAAATTGCCTTTACCTGGGCGCGATACTTCCGGTAATCGAGCAGATGCCGGAAACGACCTTTGAGGAGATCATCGCAAAATACGTTGAAATGAACATCGCCCACCCGTTCATGGAGGGCAACGGCCGGGCCACCCGGATATGGCTCGATATGATGCTGAAAAAGCGTCTCCGGCGAGTTGTGGACTGGCAGAAGGTAGACAAAGATTTATACCTTCAGGCGATGGAACGCAGCCCGATCAATGATCTGGAATTACGGGCCCTGCTCGGCCAGGCATTAACCGACCGCACGGATGATCGGGAAGTTATTTTCAAGGGAATCGAACAGTCGTACTATTACGAAGGATACGAGGGATAAATCTTAACAATACCGACTTATGGAACTGCAACCCATCCAAAGCAAGATTTACGAAATACGAGGCCAGCGGGTAATGCTGGACTTCGACCTGGCCGAACTCTACCAAGTGGAGACAAAGCGGCTGAAAGAGGCCGTAAGGCGCAATATCGAGCGTTTCGAGGGCGACGATTTTATGTTTGTACTCTCGGAAAAAGAATATGAAATTTTGAGGACGCAAATTGCGACCTCAAGTCTAACATCACAAAATGCGTCCTCAAATTGGGGTGGTCGTCGCTATATGCCATTTGCTTTTACGGAAATGGGTGTCGCAATGCTTTCGAGCGTCCTGCGTAGCGAGACGGCTATACGGGTAAATAGGGCCATTATGCGGGCTTTTGTAGCAATGCGCAACTACATTACCACCACAACCCAAATCACGGCAGAATTGGCCGAAATTCGGGCAAAACTGGCACTACTGGAGCGGGCTGATGCAGACAATGCCGAAGCGGTCAGCGATCTGTCGGAGGATATGCGCCAGGAACTCGACAATATCTATCAGGCTATCGCAGCATTGTCGATCAAAGTGCCACAAGCCCGCAAGCCCTCCCAGCCGATAGGGTTCAAGCCGACAACAAAGAAATAGCCGATTTGGCGACGCTTGCTCTTTGGAGGGTATATGCTTCACCCGTTAGGAGATCGTCGAAATTTAGGCATTCCAGAACGCAAATACGCTCGATAAAAGACAAAGAGAGCCGGAGGAATTCCCGGCTCTCGTCATTTCGTCGTTATTCGGTGGCGTGCATCATCACACGCAGCGTGCCCCGTCATTCCTTTACTGTCCGCCTGCCGATGGACTGGATGATCTTGGCCGCTTCGGGGTCGAGGACCACGGAAATAGGCTGCGTTGCGGTCGTTATCTCCTTGCCGTTGGTGGTCACATCCTGACGGTCGGCAAGATGCAGAACCCGGGCAACGATTCCCGAATCGTACTGTCCACATAATGCGCCCTCCAGCTGGTCCGCCTCGATAGCCTCGCGCACGCACGTAAGGATGTCAGAAAATTCCTCCCTTGACTCATATTCATAGAAATTTTGCCTGCTGATCTTCGCAAATTGGCAGAATCCCACCAATGTCAGGGGACGCTGTGTTGGAACGGGAATTATTTCCCCTGCTGAAACCTTGTTGATGTAAACCGGATTCGCTTTCACCCATTCGACGTATTCCTCAAACTTGGCTTCAAGGGCTTCGGGGGTATATGCACGAGGGCGGCCCACTTTGCGGGCTGTTCCCGTACGCTTTATTTCATTCTTCATATAGATTAATGGTTAATAAATTAGGCCGACTTTGCTTTCTGGGATACTGCCACCTGCCGGCGCACGGCGTCGTTCTCCTGAATTCCCAGAATGACAGGGTTGTAATTAATTTCCTCTGTTCCGGCGTTTTCGGGGGCGTAGATAGACAGATACAGATCGCCGTCCTCCTCGTACAGATCGACATAAAGGCGGGAATCGTAATCGACGATATAGGGCGTTCCGTTCGATGTTATGGCATACGCTGTGCCGTTAATGCCGTCCGCTTCTGCAACCCATTGGCTGTCTTCATTCTTGCCGTCCAAGCGCAGATAATACGTTGCTGCCACCACTCCGTCCACTTTCAGTTTCAGCAGTTGGCAGTCGCAGATGTCGTTTTCGCCTGTTTCTACCGAATATATGGCGAATATCTGCCCGAATTGGGCTATATACACCGGCTTCGTGTAGTCGAGGTTGTAGAGATCGAGAGCCGTGAGTTTTGCCCGAATGGTGATGATCCGCAGACGGTCCACGACTTTCTGGTAGGAAGCGTATCGGGTCTTTACAATGCCTTCCTCGCCGCCGAACTTCATCCACGGATCGAATACGCCAATACATCGGGCAATGCCCGACATAAACGCTCCCCGCCCCGATAATATCCGTGGCGAGCACTCCGAATAATTGGCGCCGCCTTTTCCGTTATCCTCATAGATCGGCACAACGGCGCAATTTACCCCGTCCGTCGTTGCATTCTCCGACGCCGAGAAAGGCAGCGACACCAGCTCCGTTTCTTTCTCGATATTCTCGTTGCGGATCGTGATGGTGCCGTATGTGTCGGTCTTTACATCGTCGTCATTATCATAGTCGAGGATGTTGCTTTGGGCGAGGTCATCGATGGTGAAAATCGATGCGTCGGGCATATCCACCCGGTGAAAATCGTTCAGTATTACCCGGTCGCTCCAGTCGATGATGTCGTTATTCTGAACATTGGCGATTATGTCATCGATGCTTATCAGCTTGATCGTGTTAGGGCTGTCCTTGTCCGCATAGGCGAACAGACCGTTCATGGACATCAGGGCGAGGATAAAATCGCCCTGGGAAATGTCGGGGAGATTGGGGGCGACGGGGAATCTTGTAGGGAACGCACAATCGGTCCAATTTGCCCAAATATTTACTGTTAATGGAGTTGAATATGGGTTTGATATATATATTTCACCTGCTGGATCTTCATAATGAAGTAAAATTTCGGTGTTTTCTATTAACGGATAAGTTATATCAAGCGGCACAAAATTGAATCTATATACATTAACTCCATCACCAGTAGAGCCAACCAGTTCTACATTGTATGATGTACCTAATATTGTGGATTTTACTATTTCGGAATTACCATCCAATTCAGTAAGCATTATATGCATCTCCTTGGGATCTCCCCATTCTGGCGGCCTATGTGTAAAATATCCATATGCTCCTGTTCCATTACTCGGTTTAATCGTAATATGTACTGATAAATCCGTTTTATTAAATTTTGTAGTACAAGATCCATATGCTATCTCATGCGGGTCTTTGATTATATTACCCCGGCCTAATACACCGTATATTTGATTCTTAAAATTTGTGCTATTAGCCGTAAATCGCAATGCTTCTGCCTCATTCGATATTTCATCCCCATTTTTTGATACAAGCGGAATAATAGGTCCGAGGTTTTTGCTGTACGCCAGCCGCTCCTTGCCGTCGATAGTGATCCCGTTATACTTTTCGATAGCCGAAAGAATTGTTTTCACCTGCACGGACGGGTGCAAATACTTGGGGTTCGACAACCCCATTCCGAAATTCACGCCCCAAAACGCTACGCCGGGGTATTCATTGGTCGTATTTCCTTCTAAAATGGTCGTGTTTTCGTTCCAGTCGATGCGCTCCGCTTCGAGTTCTTCCAGTTGCGGCCCCAAATCCCGCAGGCCGTTATCAAACAGAGGCTGAAAGTTATCCACGTTGCCCCACGTAAGCGTTACATTGATCGTATCCGCAATATCCGTTACCACGGCGAACCCCTGCGTGAACAGTGGCACCCCGTCCTGGTACAATGCCGCCGGGAGGCGCACATACGGAGCGTCGGCATCCACATCCGGACGGGCTGCCTGACCGATAGCCTGCATATTCGTAGGCGTAGGCGGCAGCGCAACATTGTAGGAACGGTTCGACTGGATGCTGTCGAGGCTCGAAAATATTGGGCTTTGATAGAGCAGGGTTACGACTTCGTCACTCGACAGGTCGCACAAAATATCATTGATATAAAGTTCGTAGGTCGTCATATGTAGTTATTTTTCTAATATTTGATTTAACAATTAAAATTCCGGAGCGTTTAAGTATTAGCTCCTCTTGCTTCCGTTCGTACTCTTCGCACCTGCGCCGGGTACGCTCCAGCAACTCTACAAGTTCTTTCTTATTCAATCCTACTGTCAGCGTGCTGTCGTCCCGCTGGCCACCCCTTCGTTTTTCTTTAGGTATTTTCATGCGCTTAAATCGCAAACACTCTTAAAACGGTTCGCCGTCCGTTGAGGGGTTCGCCGTGCTTTCATAGTCCGCAATCCGTGTAATACTTTCGTTGTGCCGGAAAATCACGCACCCTGTCGCCCCCTCCCGGTTCTTGGCGATATGCAGCAGCCCGACGCCCTCGGCCGGAATGGTCCCGTATCGCCCCGCGTCTATCTCGGCCCGGCCGTACATTGCCGGGCGGTCGATAAATAGCACCATATCGGCGTCCTGCTCGATGGCGCCAGATTCCCGGAGGTCCGAAAGCATCGGGGTTTTATCGGTTCGTTCCTCTATTTTGCGCGACAACTGCGACAACAAAATGACGGGCACATCGAGTTCCTTCGCGAGCAGTTTGGCCGAACGGCTGGCGGCGGCGATCTCCCGCTCGCGGGTGCTGTTCGTGTTCCGGCTTGCCGTGTCGAGCAGTTGCAGATAGTCGATAATGACCATCCCGCACCGCCCCCGGCGGGCCATAGCCTTACATTGCGAGCGTATAGTCCCCATCGTAATATTAGCACAATCACTGAAGTAGACAGGCAGCGCGGAAAGTTCCGCGGCGGCTTGTTCGAGCCTGCGCCAGCTGTCGGCGTCTATATCGCCCGTTCGGAACGATCCGGAGTTAACTCCCGAACCTCCTACCAACATTCGCCCGGCCAACTGTGTATCGGGCATCTCCAGCGAAAACACGCACACCGGAACCCCAGCAACGGCGGCGGTCCGGGCAAAATGTAGCATTGCGGCACTTTTGCCCATCCCTGGACGGCCAGCCAATACCACGAGCTGGCCGCCCCTCCAGCCGCCCGTCAGCACGTCGAGCCGTTGTAAGCCCGTAGGAATGCCGATGCACTCGCCCACTTGTCGGGCCTGTTGGCGTCGTTCCAAGTCGTCGAGGGTGGCCCGCACGACATCCGACAATGGCGTAATATCGTTGGCGTGGACCGTTGCGGCGGCTATGGCGGTTATTTCTGTTGTCGCCCAATCCAAAACGCCCGAGGGATCGGAGGCCGCCCGTACTGCGAGTTCATGGCCGAATAGACACAACCGGCGGCGGGTCTCCGTGTCTTTGAGCTGCCGGGCATGGTCGAGGACATTTACCCCCGAGCCGACGGCCTGCGTGAGCTTTGCCAGGTAGGCCGCCGGGTTGCCTAACCCCTCAACGGTTTTACAGCGCTGCGTAAGCGTGTAGAGGTCGATTTTGACGCCTTCCGCGAGCATCGAGAGCATCATGCCGTAGATTTTGCCGTGTATCGGGGTCTGGAATGCCGAAATTTCGATCATCTCCGCCGTGTCGGGTAAATACTCCGGTTCGAGAATCAATGCGCCCAAAACGGCCGTTTCGAGTTCGGGCGATTCCGGGAGCACTTCAACGGCCTCCGGACGGTTATAGGAAATTTGTTTTTCGCGTCTCATAGTTAGTTTGTTTTTGGGTTGTGGTGTTAAACTCGGATTTGCGGCGCATCCAATTTCGCGCGGCGGCTTTCCAGTCTTTTATCGGGGTTTTACCCGTTCGCCAGCCGTTGGCCGTGAAATGGTCGTAAAAGCATTCCGAATCCGTATCGCTTCCTTTGATCGTCAAAAAATATTCTCTCACATTTTCGAGCGAGGGGACGACAAACGCCGTGCGTTTGGTAGTCCCGTTACGCGGCTTGTCCACGCTACTTGGGGCGACAGCGTCGGGACTTACCGCGGTCGCAGATTCCCCCTTAAAATCCCCTTTACTCTCTATATCTTTATCCTTATCTACATCCTTATCCTTATAAAGGTTAGGTTCTTGGTTATGGTACTGGTTAGGTCTTTGGTTAGGTCTTTGGTTAGGTTCGTTCGCCTTTCCGCTTGGGTTGTTTCGGCTTCCTTTAGGTGCTCCGCCTTTTCGTCCATTCTCTACACAAGCATCGTATCGGTTGTGCGCATTATCAATTACGGGCTTGATCGCAATAAACAACGCTTTTGCAACCGCATTACTATCCGGACCGGGCGCAATGCCTTCAAAGGCGTAATCGAATATCGTTTCCGATACGACCTTGTACAAGTCCGGCGGCAATTCGCGTAAAGATTCACGGAATGAACGGTAATAGACCATCGTATCGCGGCTCATCGGGTACCTCCTTTCCGAGATTGCCTACGCTCCCATTTAACCCAATCCGCCTCAAGTTGAGGGTAGCAATAATCATAGAAAATGCGGGATAGATCGGGCGGTAAATCCGGCAATGTACGATCAAGTCCATACATTACTATCGCATTCATAAACAGCTGGTATTCGTTGGGTAAAAGCCCCTCCATCGCAGCCCGAAAGGAACGGTAAAAAACAAAACTATTACGCCTACTCATCGCCGTGCCCTCCGTGAATGTAATAGCGCTTAAACCGCATCTTGTTTTCATGCACCCAGACATCGGCAACATCGATCCCCATTTTGCGGATATAGCGGATCGTACTGCGCGGGTCGGGGATATTCAGCCGCTCGGCGATGTCGAACGTCGCCCATTGACCGCCGCAGACCAGCAGCGAAAAGACCCGAAATTCGTTGTTGTTTAGATAAAATTCCCTACCTTTGTACAGGACTTGATAGAATGCCCCTGCGTGCTTGCCTTGAGCGCCGGGGGCGTGCTGTTTCTGATTCATACCTCCGGAACTATTTACGGTTGGCACTCTCGGCGATAGCCTCGGCGGCTTCGCGGTGACGTTTGGCCGGGTCCTCGATTTGGTTCTGAACCCAAACCGTCAACTCTTTACGGCTGAACAACAGACGCCGCCGCACTTTCCGATAAGGAATTCGTTTGTAATAGGCCAAATTATACAGATTACTGGGCGTAGTAGGGTATCCCAGCCCCTCCAAGAAATTAATTGCAGCTTCGAGCGTTAGTGCGTCCGCCGCTTCCTCCGCCGGGGCTTTATAGTTCGCCAGCTCCGGGATAATGGTGCGCACCGCTGCGTAAATGCACCCCTCCAATTCTTCGCGGGACGTCAAAATAATTTTGCTCGTTCCCGCTGTTACTGTCTCTTGCATCATAACAAGAATAATTTAATTGTTAAAAAAATGTTGCGTCCGGACTATTCCGTAACCGCATTGCAAAGGTGGGAAATGCGGGGGCCTATTGTTATGAAATAATTATTTATTCATATTTATTCATATTTTGCAACATTGATTACCAAACACTTACAACGCATAGTCTTTCACACACAAAACAAAAAAAAGAATGCCGTAAAGCATTCTTTCGTATGGTGGCGATTATGAATTTAACCCTTTTGGTCCTTGAGCAAAAAACGATCAATAACGTTGCTATATGCGGGCATATTATTGATTGCTGCTTTTAAGAAATCATATAGCGATTTCACCTTTTTGTCCAAACTGCCGTCGATTATAAGCCCGTCACGCTGCATTTGGCGTATCTCATCCACGACCGCCTGCGCTTTATCCCCCGATGCCGCATTAATTGCGGCCCGTACACGACTAATCACAGCCGCACTATCTCCGGCTATTATCTCCGAAATACTCGCTTTTTTCCGTCCGGCCTTATTCCCCGGTTTAATAAGTAGAGCCATAGCCACCAACGCGTCGGCGATTGTAAACATATAACCCGCATAGTGTCCCATTTTGAGCAAAAGTGACGCGTCGAATATGGCCGTATTTCTATATTTTGCCCGGCATTTTCCGAACATTTTTAGCAGCCCTGCCCGTCGGTCTGCAATGGATTGTGTTCCGTATGCGGCCATCCGGTCCAAAAACTGCCTGCCCTCCGCCTCCCCTTGTGCATAGCCGTCTAAATACATTTGCCGGAACGTTGCCCGGTGCTCTCTGAAAAATGGATCATCGCCCGCCCTATTTTCGAAAAACAGGACGGCAATACACGGATACCCCGCGAATGCGTCGGGGAGTCCGGTCCTTTGGAATGTCAAATTAGGGACTTTATTATACGCTTCATCATCGGGCAAATCAAACCACCGCGTAAGACTGTCTAAATTGTCGATGTCGTTATAAACACTAAACATCACGTTTCCCGGGGTATTGCCCGTGCATAGAGGTAACGATTCATAATACTGTTGCAGCTTATCCATATCCCTAAAATTTCGTTAATAATTCCGCATTCTTCTGCCGTTCCTCCCGTTCGAAGCTGGCCAGGTAATTTTCCGTTGTTTTGAGGTCCTGATGCCCCAGCGATTCCGAGATATAGGCGATATTCGCTCCTGCCCGCTTCAACACCGTAGCGAACGAATGCCGGGCCGTATAGGTCGAGATATTGCCGATCCCGAGCTGTTCGCCCACCTCCTTCATACGCTTATTGATCGCACGGGTGAAATACATCGTTTTACACTTCCGCCGCATTGCATCCTCCTGTCCGTCGAGAATCGGAAAAATGAAGCTGTCGGGCCGGGAGGGGTTGCCCCATCGGTTAATTATTGCCTGCATCCGCTCCGTGACAACGACCCGGATTTCCTTGCGGGTCTTGGTCGTCCGCTCGGTCTTTTGCCGGACAAAGCATATTTCACCGTTCACGATGTCCCGATACCTCAACTTTACGAAATCGGCAACGTTGATCCCGTTGCACAAGTAGAGGAACAGCCAATAATCGCGGTATTTGGCCGTTGCCTCGGTTCCATCCTCATAGTTGGCAATCTGCCCTATTTGCTCCAGCGTGAGGGCCAATTTGCGCCCTTCTCCGGCTTGTATCTCATACCGCCCCCGACCGAATGGGTATTGCGCCTCTAAAATCTTTCCGCACCGCTTCATGTCGTTGAGTATTGCCCGTATATGTCGCATATGTATTCCGACGGTAGTACGGCTTTTACCCTCTTTAAGCAGGAACTTTTCGTAACGGCGAATCCAATCCACCGAAACACCCGACAAAGGAACACGAGGTCCGGCAAATCGTTCTATCCCCTTCATAACAACCCGATAGGCCATCATATTCCCGATGCGTTCCTGTGCTTTCATTTCGGCTATTTTACCCTCAAAAGCAATATTAAGCGTATCGCCACCAGCTCGTTTTAGTCGATTGTTAAGATTTTCCAATGAAAAGATACCGCGCATTAATAAGTCCTCAACAGCCGTCCGCACTATCTGGTAGCTGCTTTCGATGTCCTTGCGTATCTCCACAAGTGCACGGGCTTTTGTTGTTGGCAGGGCGTCCCACTCCGCCGGCATCAAATCTTTCCCGGTCGGATAATAGTGACGCACTCGATTGTAGGTAACACGGATTTTTACGGAGCACTTCCCGGACTTTTTCGGATGGGCTGAATCGAACATTGCGGCCACCGTCACACCGTCTTTCGAGTAGTTCATTTTGTGTATAAATTTTGATTTTAGACACACAATTTAGACACAAATATACGGATTTAATCGAAACCAACAAAAACCAAGTGGAATAAAATAGCTATATTTGCCATTGAAATACAAGCATTTACAAAACAATATAGAAATTACCAAAAACAGCTAAAAATCGACAAATTACGACTCATAATCCGAAGGTCGTGGGATCATGCCCCTCTGGGCCCACAGAAAAAGAGGTTACGAATTGCCGTAACCTCTTTTTTCGCACTCTTCGGGAGCGGCGTTATTCCAGCTTCGCCGCGTCGGAGGCCAGCTTTTCGTAGATGGCGACCATTTCGCCGAACGATCCCTCGCCGCGTTTCAGTTCGTACATGAAGACGCCCTTGTAACCGGCCTTCATCAGCGCCCCGTACAGCGCGGGCCAGTCGATCCGACCCTTGCCCGGAAGCCAGTGACGCTCATCGACCATGTCGTAATCCGAGACATGGACGGTCGCAATCCGGTCGCCGCACGCCTCGACGAAGTGCAGCAGGTCCTCCGAAAGCAGGTGGTTCGTGTCGAAACAGATTTTCACCTCGGGATAAGGGGCGATGATGCGCAGCAGCTCGGCCGAGTTCCGCCCGAGGCACGTGCGGGGCAGATCCTCGATGCACAGCTGCGCGCCGATCCGCGCCGCCTCCCTGCGCAATATGCCGATCGAAGCGATGCTGTTCCGGATACGCTGCTCGCGCTCCCCGTCCGCAATCGGTTCGGAACTGGGATGCAGCACCAGTTTCTCCGGTCCCACTTCGCCGCAGATCGCGATCATTTCGGTCAGGAATTCGAGGTTGGCCATGCGGGCGCTGTCGTTCAGCACCGAGATGTCCAGCTTGCGGGAGAACGGAAGGTGGCACGACCAGACCTTCAGACCGGCCTCGTCGGCCATGCGTTTGGCGTGCAGCGCCTTCTCGCGGATTTCAGCCACGGTCCCGCGGCCGCTGATGCCGATTTCGACATACTCCACGCCGGCCTTCGCGGCGGCGGCCATCTCCTCGGGGCTCATGCTGCTGGTCGAGCTTCCGACGCCGAGACACTGGGCCGTCAGGTTGGCGGCGCACACCAGCGCCGCTGCCGTAAACAGAATTCTTTTTTTCATCGCTTCCGGTTATTTGGTGTAGTTTTTCACGCAGCGGACGTTCAGATAAATATCCTTGGCCGCCTCCTGATTGGTCTTGGTCTGAAGGTTCAGACTCGTACCGCTGATGACCAGCGAACGGGCCGTCGAGGCGTTGGTCTGCCCGATGAACCACACGTAGCCCCATTTGCCCAGCGCGCCGCTGTTGAAACTGCCGTCGGCCTTCTGATAGCCCAGCGGATACCAACCGAAACCGATGCTTTCGGCCCCGTCGACGAATTGCAGGAGGGGTTCCCCGGCGTCCGTGAGCGTCATATTCGCCTGATTCCAAATACCGCCGTCAACGATACGGCCGTTGCCGCCGCGCAGCCATGCGCCGACGTTGCCCGTATTCTTGACCGTGCAGCCCGACTTGTAGAATCCGGCCTTCGTAATGGCATTCTCGGGTTTCCCGTCGTGGCCGCCGGAGAAGGTGTATCCGCCCTGCGCGAAATCGTCGGGAATGGCATACTCGCTTTTGATAGCCATCAGCATGTCCCACCAGTCGTTGGCGTTGGCCACGTGCCAGCCTTCGGGACAGCAGCCGCGTATCTGGACGCCGAACTCGCCCTCCTCCGTACCGTCGAGTTTGAAGGCGTTGCCCACGTCGTCCACCCCTTCGTAATTCTGCACATAGGGACACTGCTCCGCCGTACAGCCCGATATGCCGGTCATCGCCTCATACCAGGTGTAGTAACGGCCCTTTGCGTCGTTCAACCGCTGCAAATGCGACGCCTCCAACCCCGCAACCGAGAAAGCCGTCAGGTCGGGCGCAACGCCCAGATTGCCGTCCTCGCCCGCTTCGTGGCAGTTCTCGGTCATCCACCAGCGTTTGCCGTACTTCTTGATCGTATAGCCCGGCAGCTCGATGGGGACCGACACGGTGATCGCCGCGAAATACTCGCGCACCTTGCTCGCACCCAGTTCGTTTTTGGCCACCACCGACACCGACTGGGCGGGAATCACCACGTCGTCGTTGACCACCCTGACGGTGATGACGTTGGTTCCCTGACCGTCGATGATCGAGATTTTCGACTTCTCCTGCTCGGCGATCGTCCATTCGTAGGTCTCGGCCCACTGAACCTTCGAAACCGAGAAGGTGAACTCTTCGCCGCCGTTGCAGGTGAGCGTTGCCGGCACCTTCGTGATCGGTCCGGGTTTCTTGGGAACGGTCATCTCCTGGATTTCCTCCTCGGTGTCGCGTTTCACGGCCTCGGTGCAGGCGACCAGCGCCGCAGCGGCGGTCATGCATGCCGCGGCCATCATGTATTTTCGGATGTTTTTCATCGTTTTTGCATTTTAAGTTTTACAAAGTGTGAACCTCGGGATACCCGAACGGATTCTCCACATACCAGCGGGCCTTGTAAATCTGGTAGCCCGCGCGGTTGAACAGCCGGTTGCCCTTCATGTCGCACACCTCGGCCGACCACCAGTTGCTCCCGCCCGACGTGGGGCGCATGACGATCGTGGAATACCCCTCCGGACCCGTCGAAATGCTCTTGATGGTGTTCTGCTGGAAGATCTCCACGTCGAGGAACTTCTCCGCCGCACAGTCGAACTTGTAGACATGCTGATTCGTCGATACATACATCGCATCCTCCCCGCAGACGGGCGCCAGGTCGTGGGCATCGGTATTCCCCGCCGCCATATCGTAAGAGCGCACCTGCGTCAGTTCCGGATCCGTACGCTTCCCGTTGTAGGCAAGCTTGAGCAGCTGGGCGCCCGTCGCCGTCCAGAGGCAGCCGCGCTTCCGGTCCCAGACCACGTTGTGGGCCGAATGGACCGGCATGGTGAAGGCGGGTCTGGAAACGTAGCTGTCGGCGCCATTGTACACGTAGACGCTCAACAGGTTGCCCGTGCTCGACGCCACGACGACATTCCCGTCGGGCAGCACCTCGGCCGAGTGGGGGTTTCCGCCCGGCTTGGCGTAGAACATCGCCTTCTTGTCCGCAATGCGGATCAGCGCCACGCCGCCGCCCGAAGCCGTGACGAGCACGCACGTACGGTTGTAGACCGGTTTGGCCTCGTCGGGCAGATCGAACCACGCCTGTTCCGCAGCCGAAAGCCCGCTGTCGGCGGCCGTCCACTCCCAGGCGACCTTCCCCGTCGGCTGGTCGATCATCACGATCCGGTTCTTGGCCTGCTCGGTCAGAATCATCACCTTCGTGGCCTTGTCCAGGTCGATCGTCTCCTCCTTGTCGTCGCCCGGCCGCCAGGGAACGTAAGGTCCCTCCTCCTCGTCTTTGCTGCAAGCCTGAAGGAGGAATGCGGCGGCCAGTATCCACAGATATTTTTTCATAATTGCCAGTTAGCGGTTGTCGGATTAATAATTGGGATTCTGTTCGAGTTTCTTGTTCAGCAGGATCTGGTCCGCCGGAACGGGCCACCAGTAGTCGCGGTCGGGGTCGAACGCCCGGACGGCGATGTCCGTACCCGCATAGTCCTGAATCACGGCGTTCATCACCAGCTCGGCGGTCATCCAGCGGCGGATGTCGTTGTAATAAAGCCCCTCGCCGGCGAATTCGACGCGGCGCTCGTGGCGGATGATCTCGCGCATCTCGGACTGGCTCTTCGAACCGTAGGCATAGGTGGGCATGCCGACGCGGCCGCGCACGCGGTTCACGGCGTCGTAAACGGCATCGGAGGGCGTGGCGTCGACCTCGTTCTGCGCCTCGGCGAACATCAGCAGCACGTCGGCGTAGCGGATGAACATGTAGTTGGTCTCGCCGTTGCTGTCGTCCGAATCGCGCTTCTGCGCGTCGTAGATCGTGAGTTTCCGGTGTGCGAAGCCCGTGAACTGGCACACCTCCCCGGCCGGGCAGTTGGCCTTGCCGAGGAACGTGCTCCCGGGATAGAAATTCGTCGCCGCGAAACGCGGATCGAGGTTGTCGTACTTGCCCATCGTGGCCGCACCGTCGGTCGTCGTCCGGTAGTCCATCACCAGATCGAGCAGCGGTGCGTTGTTGCGGTACTGGACGCTGTAAACGTTGAACGAATTGACGGCCGTGTTCTTGGTCTTCGAGAATTCGATGTTGAAGACGCACTCGCAGCTGTGCTCGTTCGCCGGCAGGAAGAGTTTCCGGTAGTCGCCGAACAGGTCGTAGCCCGCCTGGGCCTCCTTTTCGATCACGGCTTTGGCCGCATCGGCCGCAGCCTGCCATTTCGCGGCGTCGTTCGAGGGGTTGACCAGCTTGCTGGCCTCGAAAAGCAGCAGACGGGCCTTGAGGGCCATCGCCGCGCCGCGCGTGGCGCGCCCCTGGTCGGCGGCTTTGGTCCACTGCCAGTCGAGCAGTTCGCGGTCGATGATGTCGTTCAGATCGTCGAGAATCGCCCGCACCACCTCCTCGCGCGAGGCGCGGGGCAGCGAACCGTGCGCATAGACGGGCTCTTCGAGGATCAGCGGCACGCCGTTGTAATAGGTCACCAGCATGTAGTAATAGAGCGCGCGGAGGAACTTGGCCTCGCCCTCCATCTGCACCCTGCGGTCGTCGGCCACGACGGCGGCAGGCAGGCGGTTGAGATGGGTGTTGCAGCGTCCGATGCCCTCGTAGCACTTTTTCCAGCGGTTGGCGATGATGCCCGAGCTGTTGGCCGTGTGGGTCCCCTGGGCGATGACATTGTATCCGCCCGCGTTGTTGTAATTATAGGCGTTGGGCGTGCAGGTCTCTTCGAGCAGCGGCGCCGAGTCTCCGAACAGCGCGCTGTTGGTCAGTATGTTGTAACAGCCGGTCATGGCGGCCTCGGTTCCTTCTTCGGTTTCCCAGAACGTCTCGACCGTATATTTGTCGGTGGGAATGGTGTCGAGGTTGCAGGAGGCCAGCGCCGCCGCACCGCAAAGCATCAATCCGATTACTGTTTTTTTCATGTTTTTCCGTATTTGAAGCGATTAGAAAGTAATGTTGAAGCCGAAGTTGATCGTCCGCAGCGAAGGATACTGCATCAGGTTGGTCGACGAAAGGTCGATCTCGGGGTCGAACATCTTCAGCGGGGAGATCGTGAAGAGGTTCTCGCCGTTGACGAAGATCTGGCACTGGCTCATTCCGAGCTTCGAAATCCACCTCTTGGGGAGGGTGTACGAGAGTTGCAGCTGCTTGCAGCGCAGGTACGACGCATCGTAGAGCCACTGCGTGTTCTTGTAGTCGTGCATCTCGGGCGCGCCCGTGGCGGTGTGGAGGATCGGCAGGCGGGAGTTGTGGTTCTCGGGGGTCCACGCGTCGGTCGCCCACTCCTTCAGCACGCCCGCTCCGTTCCAGAACGGGGCTGCGAGGTTGCCCGAAAGATAGGTCTTCACGTCGGCGACGCCCTGGAACTGCGCCGAAAGTTCGAGTCCCTTCCATCCCAGCGAGAAGTTGAAGGCGTAGGTGATGCTCGGCGTGAGGTTGCCGCAGACGGCGCGGTCGTCGTCGTCGATCTTGTCGTCGTTGTTGAGGTTCTTGTAGCGGATGTACCCGGGCTTCACGCCGCTGCCGACGGTCACCGAATTGGCGATCTCCTCATAACTGTTGTAGAAGCCGTCGGCCTGGTAGAGATACCACGCGTCGATGGGTTCGCCCTCGCGGATGATGTTGAAGGTCTTGATGTACTCCTGCCCGTCGAGGTCGACGACGATGTTCTTGTTGTAGCAGAAGTTGCCGCCGAGGCTGTAATGGAAATTCTTGACCGCGCTCCGCCACTGGAGGTTCAGCTCGACGCCGTCGTTGGCCACCACGCCGATGTTCTGCTTCGGGCCGTTCAGGTTGCCGATCTGCGCCGGAATCTTCACGTCGCGCAGGATGCCTTCGGTGCGTTTCTTATAGAGGTCGACGCTGAACAGCAGGCGGTGGTCGAAGGCCTCGAAATCCAGTCCGAGGTTGTAGGTGCGGGTGGTCTCCCACGAGATGTTCTCGTCGACGAAATCCTTGATCGCCGCGCCGCCCGACAGCACGTCGCCGAAGCTGTAATTGTAGCTCTTGTTCGCCAGCACGGCCATCAGGTACTCGTAGTTGCCGATGGCCTGGTTGCCCATCTCGCCGACCGAGCCGCGGAGCTTGAGCACGTCGACCGCCCGGACGTTCTGCATGAAATTCTCCTTGTCGATGCGCCATCCGACCGACACGGCGGGGAAGAAGGCCCATCGGTTGCCCTTGGCGAATTTCGACGAACCGTCGTAACGCGCCGTCACGTCGATCAGGTATTTCTCCTTGTAGTCGTAGGTGATTCGCCCGAAGTAGGAGAAGAGCAGTTCGAGCGACGATCCGCCCGAAATATCCTCCATCGTGGAGCCGACCGACAGGGCGGTGAGCTGGTTGTTGAAGTAGTCGCGTTTCTTGGCCTGGAAGTTCTTGCCGTCGTAACGCTTGTACTCCGTGCCGACCATCACGTTGAAGTTGTGGTTGCCGCCGAAGCTCTTGCCCCACGAAAGGGTGTTGTAGAAGGTGTAGTTGATCGCGTTGTTGTCCCAGTCCTTGGCCGAAACGTAGGCGCTGAAGTTCTTCCGCTCAAGAGTTTTGGGATTGTAGGTGTACATCGCGTGCTTGAAGTCCTTCGAATAGTGGTCGACCTTCACGTAGCCCAGGTTGGCGTTGTACTTGATGCCCCACGGCAGGTCGTAGCCGATGTTGATGCGCCCCAGAATGCGGTGAAGCTGACGTTTGGTGTTGCCCTCGTGCAGCTCCATGAGCGGATTCTCGGGGTTGTTGCGCCCGGGGGTCGAGAGCCACGTCGAGAGCCACTTGCCGTCGGGCAGCTGCGTGCCGAAGATCGGCAGGGCGCGGTTGATGACGTTGACCGTCGTCGATACGCCGTAGATCGGGTCGGTGTTGTAGCGCAGGTTGCCCAGCAGGCTGATGCCCACCTTCAGGCGCTTGGTCACCTGCGCGTTGATCTTCATGTCCCACGAGAAGCGTTCCGCGTCGTCGTTGGCGACCATGATGCCGCGCTGGTTCATGTAACCGCCGCCCAGCGAGTAGGAGATCTTGTCCGTGCCGCCCGAAACGCGGGCGTTGTACTGCTGGAGAAAACCGTTCTGGTAGCAGAGGTCGTACCAATCGGAGGCGGGATAGATGTACTTGTCGTGCTTCATGCCCTCCTCGTATTCGAGGATGTCGTCGCGGTTGTAGGTCACCGTCAGCTTGCCTTCGTTCAGTTCGGCCTGGTTGCGCATGTTCATATACTGAATCGGGTCGGTCACCACGTCGGGCACGTAGGTCGCCGACTGAATGCCGAAGTTGGCGCTCAACTTCACCACCGGCGCGCCCTTCTTGGCCTGCTTCGTGGTGATGAGGATGACGCCGTTGGCGGCCTTGGAACCGTAGATCGAGGCCGAAGCGTCCTTCAGCACCGAGATCGTCTCGATGTCGCCGGGATTCAGCTCGTTGAGCGAATACTCCATGCCGTCGACCAGCACCATGGGGCTGGAACTGCTCATCGTGCCGACGCCGCGTATGCGGATCGTCGCGCCGTCGCTGCCGGGCTTCGACGAAGCCTGGTTGATGTAGACGCCGGGCATCGAATAGAGCGCCTGCGAGGCGTGCGTCATGGGCTGGTTCTCGATCTCCGACATCTGCCGCACGGCGACCGAGCCGGTCAGGTTGACCTTCTTCTGCACGCCGTATCCGATCACCACCACGTCGTCGAGGAGCTGGTTATTCTCCTTCAGCACCACGGTCAGATGCGTCCGGTTGCCCACTTCGACCTGCGCCGCGTCGTAGCCGATGAACGACACGCTGAGCCGCGCGCCCGCAGTCACGTTCAGGGCGAATTCGCCCTTCGAATTGGTCACCATGCCGTTCGTCGTGCCCTCGACCAGCACGTTCGCCCCCACGATCGGATCGCCGGCCTCGGTCTCGACGCGGCCCTTCAGCTGGTATTCCCGGCCCCGGCCTGCCGGGTCGGATTTGTAAAGCACGATGTGGCGGCCTTCGAGTTTGGCCAGAATTCCCTGGTCGGCGAGCACGCCGTCGAGCAGTTTCAGGACGTTCTGATCGTGCGCCTCGACCGAAACGCGCTTCCGGAGGTCGATCTCGCTCTCCCGATACCAGAACGAGTAGCCGCTCTGCGTCTTGACCGCTTCGATCACCTCGCGCACGGTGGCGTTCTTCAGCGTCAACGAAATCACGGGATTCTGCGCGTAAAGAGCCTGGGCCGCCACCGTGAACCAACACAGGGTCAGCAATCCGTTCAGTCTGCACAGCATCCGCTGGCCGAAAAGGTCCCGGAAGGACCTTCTGCTGGTAGAATTGTTACTCATAAGGATTGAAATTTAGGTTGTAGTGAAAAAAATCGTGAATCTCTATCGGTTTCTGTAAAGCTCGAAATGGTTCTTGCGGCTGCGGCAGAGGATACGGCTGTCGGCCGAGATGATCCGCATGATTTCGTGGATGTTCTCGCCGTCGACGAACTCACCCGTGAAACAGATCCTGCGCAGCCGTTCGTCGGGGATCGTGATGTCGACGTTGAACTGCCTTTCGAGGCTCCGGGCGATCGACGCCAGGGGTTCGGCCCGGAAGTAGAGCCTGTCCTCCTGCCACGAGAGCACCTGCTCGACGTTCACCCTGCGCAGCGACAGCAGTCCGGAGGTCCTCTCGAAGAATCCCTGCTCGCCGGGACGCAGCCGCACGCTCCGCGACTCGGGACCGCCGTCCACCAGCAAGCTGCCCGTCGCCAGCGTGATCTGGTAATTCTCGTCCTCGGAATAGGCGTGCACATTGAAAGTCGTTCCGAGCACCGTCGAGACGACCTGCCCCGTGACGACGACGAAGGGCCTGCGGGCGTCGTGCTCGACCTCGAAATAGGCCTCGCCGTCGACCTCCACGCGGCGTTCGTCGCCGAACAACGCGGGATAGACGATGCGCGTGCCGCCGTTGAGCCGCACCCGCGAACCGTCGGGCAGCACCACGTCGGACTTCACGCCCAGAGGCGTCGAGACGCTCACCGGCTGCGCCGCGGCGACCAGACGGCTTTCGGTCCGGCGTCCGCCCATGAACCAGCTGCCGCAGACGACGCCCGCCATCACGGCCGCAGCCGCGGCGTAGCGGACGATCCGCATCCGGATTCCCCGGCGGCGGATGCGCGAGCGCACGTCGGCCCACACCGCCTCCCGCATTCCGTCGGCCATGGCGTCGACTCCGGGTCCCACCCGGATGCCGTCCAGCAGCTCCGCCAGCCTGCGGCGGTCGCGCTCCGAACCTTCGATCAGTTCCGCCATCTCCGGCTCCCTCTTCGTATGCTGATATTGCATGATTTCTCCTTTTTGGTCGTATACACATATAGAGTGCGAAAGCCGCGGTTCCGTTTAAGGGAACCGCGGCTTTTTTTCGTTTTTTTCATTCCGGCAGGCGTCAGAAACGCGCCGTGAAGAGGAACAGCAGCAGGGAAACCAGCTTCAGGTCGGGATAATGCGTGCGTATGCCGGCCACGATCCTGTCGACGGCGATCTTGATCTGGACCCGCACCGTGCTCTCGGAGAGCGACAGCGCCTCGGCGATCTCGCGCGACGACAGCCCCTCCTGCCGGTTGAGCAGGAACACCGTGCGGCAGCGTTCGGGCAAATCGTTTATGAGACGGCGAACCAGCTCCTCGACTTCGGCCTCTATCAACCGGCTATCGGGAGCGTCTTCGCTGTGGGGGGGGGGAATTTCGGTCGATCAGCGAGATGGGAATCTCCTCGAACGAGAGGCAGCGGCGGCGCGTACGGGACTCCTTCAGATACCGGTTCGCCTCGTTGCGCGCGACGACGTAGAGGTAGGCGTCGATGTTTTCGATCCTCCGCAGCGCGACGCGGGACTTCCAGACGGCGACGAAGACGTTGCTCACGACCTCGCCGCAGGCCTCCCTGTTGCGCAGAAAATAGTAGGCGAACCGGAAAACGCTCCGGTAATAGAGATCATAGAAAACCCGGAAAGCGTAATCGTCGTTCTCGCTTACGGAAACAAGCAAATTCTCAAGTTCTTTTTTCTTCTCCACATCCGGGCATGTTCAGGCTTTCACAAGACAAAATTAGGAAACTTTTTCAGAACCGCAATATACGGTTCCGTTAAAATCCCGCGACGCGGCCCCGGAGCGGCAGCCGCAAAGAGAGAGAGGGACCGCGCCCTCCGCACGGTCCCTCTCTCCGCCGGCCTGCGGCCGGATTATTTCCCTTCGTCGCCGCTGCGGATCTCCTTGCGGCGGATCTTGCCGCTGATGGTCTTGGGCAGCGACTCCACGAACTCGATCACGCGCGGGTATTTATAAGGAGCCGTGATGCGCTTCACATGGTCCTGCAACTCCCTGACGAGCGCCTCCCCGGCCTGCCCGCGGTAGGCCTCGGCGAGCACGATCGTCGCCTTGACGACCTGGCCGCGGATCTCGTCGGGAACGCCCGTAATGGCGCACTCCACCACCGCCGGGTGGGTCATCAGGGCGCTCTCCACCTCGAACGGACCGATGCGGTAGCCCGAACTCTTGATCACGTCGTCGGCACGCCCCACGAACCAGTAGTAGCCGTCCTCGTCGCGCCACGCCACGTCGCCCGTATAATACACCCCGTCGTGCCACGCCTCGCGGGTCAGCTCATCGTTCAGGTAGTAACCCTTGAACAGACCGAGGGGCTTGCCCCCGTCGGTGCGGATCACGATCTGCCCCTGCTCGCCGTCCTCGGCCGAACGGCCGTCGGGGGTCACCAGGTCGATCCGGTACTGGGGATTGGGGACGCCCATGCTCCCGGGTTTGGACTTCATCCACGGGAACGTGGCCAGCGTCAGCGTCGTCTCGGTCTGCCCGAAGCCCTCCATCAGACGGATGCCCGTCAGGCGCAGGAAGGTGTCGTACACGGCTCCGTTCAGCGCCTCGCCCGCCGTGGTGCAGTACTCCAGCGACGAGAGGTCGTATTTGGTGAGATCCTCGCGGATCAGGAAGCGGTAGACCGTCGGAGGCGCGCACAGCGACGTGATGCGGTACTGCTCGATCTTGCGCAGCATGTCCGCGGGCGTGAACTTCTCGTGGTCGTAGACGAACAGGCAGGCCCCGGCCAGCCACTGCCCGTAGAGTTTGCCCCACGCGGCCTTGGCCCACCCCGTGTCGGCGATCGTCAGGTGCAGGCTGCCTTCGTGGAGGTTGTGCCACAGCAGCCCCGTGGTGATATGCCCCAGCGGATAGGTGAAGTCGTGGGCCACCATCTTCGGCTCGCCGGTCGTCCCCGAGGTGAAATACATCATCATCACGTCGTCGTTGGCGTTCACCCGCTCCGGGCGCACGAAAGGAGCCGCCTTTTCGATGCCGGCGTGGAAATCGAGAAACCCTTCGGGGACCTCGGGACCCACGCTGACGAGCAGTTCGGTGGTGGGGCTTTCGGGCATGGCCGCCGCGATGTGATCGGTGATCACCCGCTCGCCCGCCGCGACGATGGCCTTGATCCCGGCCGTATTGCAGCGGTAGACTACGTCCTTTTTGGTCAGCAGGTGGGTTGCCGGGATCACCACCGCGCCCAGCTTGTGCAGCGCCAGAATTGAGAACCAGAACTCGTAGCGGCGCTTGAGGATCAGCATCACCACATCGCCCTTTCCGATGCCGAGGCTCTGGAAATACGAGGCCGTGCGGTCGCTTTCGCGCTTGATGTCGGCAAAGGTGAACCGGATTTCGGCGCCCTGGTCGTCGGTCCACAGCAGCGCCTCCTTGCCGGGCTGCTCGGCGGCGTATGCGTCCACCACGTCGTAGCCGAAATTGAAATTCTCCGGAACCCGTATGTGCAGGTTCTTCCGGTAATCCTCCTGCGAGACGAAGGAGGTCTGGGATAAAAATCGCTCTACCATGCTGCCGTTACATTATTATGGCCAGAAACCGCACCGTTTTGCCGTCGAGGGCTTTCATCCCGTGCGGCAGGCCCGAATCGAAATAGAGACTGTCGCCCGTGTTCAGCACGATCTCCTTGCCGTTCAGCCCGATCAGCAGGCGGCCCTCCAGCACGTAGTTCATCTCCTGCCCGGGGTGGCAGTTCAGGTGCATCGGGGCGTCGTCCGCAGCCGGCTCGACCGTCACGATGAAGGGGTCGATCTTCCGGTCGCGGAATCCCGCCGCCAACGCCTCGTACTTGTAGGCCTTCTGCCGTTCGACCGACACGCCCTTTCCGGCGCGGGTGATGAAATAGGCGTTCATCTTCGGCTCCTCGCCGAACATCAGCACATCGAGACTGATCCCGTAATGGCGGGATATGGTTTGCAGCACGTTCACCGAAAAATCGGCCGTGCCGCTCTCCATCTCCCTGTACTGTCCGACCGGAAGGTTGCAGCTCGCAGCCACCTCCTCCTGGGTCAGTTCAAGCGCTTCGCGCAGCCCGCGCAAACGGGTCGCAATCGACTGAATAGGGTCACACATTGTCTTTTCGTTTTAAATGAAAGGTCCGCGCTGCGGGTCCCGGACGAACAGGTTACAATCCGGAAGGCCGCCCATACGGCCCCTGCGCACCGCACGGGCCGTTTTCACTGGATGCAGGCCGTAAATATACTAAAAACTCTTAAAAACCGCAACTTCGCGTTCCGTTTCCCTTCCGCGCGCCTGCGGCGACTATAATCAATCCGGCGGCGGAGCGTTTCGCCAAACGAGAGCGGCGGCCATCCTCCCCGACCGCCGTTTTTCCGCCGGATGCAAAAAAATCCGGGCCGGATTTTGTTTTTTCCCGCAGAAGCCCTATATTTGCCTCCAACAACCGGACGAATGACGATTTTCAACCATATCCATCATCACCATCACCACTTTACCGAGGGGTAGGTCGATTATGTATATGTAACAGGTTATTATAGAATACATGAAGCTCACCCCCTGCGGGTGGGCTTTTTTGCGTGCCGAACCGCAGGTGGGTGTCCGAAAGAAGCAAACAATCAAACACACACCGAATATGTTACGAATAGCCATCCAGGCCAAGGGCCGACTGAACGAACAGAGCATCGACCTGCTTTCCGAAGCAGGCATCCGCGTTGCCGAGAGCAAGCGCAAACTCATCTCCCGCGCGGAAGGCTTTCCGCTGGAAGTCCTCTACCTGCGCGACGACGACATCCCGCAGGCCGTCTCGATGGGGGTCGCCGACCTGGGCATCGTGGGGCTGAACGAGGTCGCCGAGAAGGGTTTCCCCGTCGAGCAGATCATGGACCTCGGGTTCGGAGGCTGCCGCCTCTCGCTGGCCGTACCCAAAACGACCGCCTACGAAGGCCTCGCGTTCTTCCGCGGCCGGCGCGTCGCCACCTCCTACCCCAACATCCTCGCCCGCTACTTCGCCGAGAAGGGGATCGAGGCCGAGATCCACACCATCGAAGGCTCCGTGGAGATCGCCCCGGCGGTAGGCATGGCCGACGGCATCTTCGACATCGTCTCCTCGGGCGGCACGCTCATCTCCAACGGGCTGGTCGAGGTCGAGAAGGTCCTCTTTTCCGAGGCGGTGCTCATCGCCTGCCCGGGGCTTGACAGCGACAAGCGCCGCGAAACGGAGCAGCTGACCTTCCGCCTCAACTCGATCCTCGACAGCCGCGGCATGAAATACGTGCTGATGAACCTCCCCAAGGAGCGGCTCGGCGACGCCATCCGGATACTCCCCGGCATGCGCAGCCCGACGGTGCTGCCGCTGGCGCAGGAGGGGTGGTGCTCGATCCACGCCGTCATCTCCCAGGACCAGTTGTGGGAGCGCATCGAACGGCTCAAGGAGATCGGGGCCGAAGGCATCCTGATCCTGGCACTCGAAAACATGATCCGCTAAAAATCCGGAACCGTCATGGAAATTCTGAAAATCCACAACAATCCCGAACGCGCCGAGTGGGCCGCCCTCACCGAGCGCTTCACCCGGGAAGAGGAGGAGATCACGCGACAGGTGACCGAAATCCTCGCCGACGTAAAATCCGGCGGCGACCGCTCGCTGCGCGAAGTCACCCGCCGCGTCGAGGGGCGCGATCCCCGGACGTTCGAAATTCCGGCCGACGTGCGCGCCGCAGCCGCCGCGCTCATCCCCGCCGCGCTGAAAGAGGCCCTCGCCGCCGCGAAAGCGAACATCGAGACCTTCCACCGCGCCCAGCTGCCGCCCGAGGTCGACATCGAGACGATGCCGGGCGTCCGGTGCGTGCAGCGCGCCGTGCCGATCCGCCGCGTGGGCCTTTACATCCCGGGCGGCAAGGCGCCGCTCTTCTCCACGGTGCTGATGCTGGCCGTCCCGGCCCGCGTCGCCGGCTGCGGGGAGGTCATCCTCTGCACCCCCGCGCGCCCCGACGGCACGATAGCCCCCGAAATCCTCTATGCCGCCGATCTGTGCGGCGTCGACCGCATCTTCTCCGTCGGCGGGGCGCAGGCCGTGGCGGCCATGGCCTACGGCACGGAGAGCATCCCGCGCGTCGACAAGATTTTCGGTCCCGGCAACCGCTACGTCACCAAGGCCAAGCAACTGGTCGGCGCCAACGACGTGGCCGTCGACCTGCCCGCCGGGCCCTCGGAGGTGCTGGTGCTGGCCGACGACGAAGCGTCGCCCGCCTTCGCCGCCGCCGACCTGCTGTCGCAGGCTGAACACGGAGGCGACAGCCAGGCGGTGCTGGTCTGCCCGTCGGTGGAGTTCGCCCGCGACACCCAGCGGGCCGTCGGCGAACAGCTGCTCCAGCTGCGCCGCGGCGAGACCATCCGCGAGGCGCTGCGCCAGAGCCGCATCGTGGTCCTCGACAGCCGCGAAAAGATGATCGGCTTCGCCAACGCCTACGCCCCCGAGCACCTGATCATCTCGATGCGCGACGCCTGGGACGTCGCGGCGCAGATCACCGCCGCCGGAAGCGTCTTCATCGGCCCCTGGTCGCCCGAAAGCGCCGGGGATTACGCCTCGGGAACCAACCACACGCTGCCCACGGGCGGCTGGGCGCGGGCTTACAGCGGCGTGAACACCGACTCGTTCCTGCGCAAGATCACCTATCAGGAACTCTCGCGCAAGGGGCTTGCGACCCTCTCCCCGACCGTCATCGCCATGGCCGAGGCCGAGGGTCTCGGGGCGCACGCCGCCGCCGTGCGCGTCCGCATGAAAGGAGGTGTGCTGTGAAACCGCTCGAAGAACTGGTGCGCCCCAACATCCGGGCGTTGAAACCCTACTCCACGGCCCGCGACGAGTTTTCCGGCGGAGAGATCACGACGTGGCTCGACGCCAACGAAAACCCCTACGACAACGGTGTCAACCGCTACCCCGACCCGCATCAGAAGCTTCTCAAACAGAAGATCGCCGCGCTGAAAGGCGTGCGCGAAGAGCAGGTCTTCATCGGCAACGGCAGCGACGAGGCCATCGACCTCTGCTACCGCATCTTCTGCCGTCCGGGCGTCGACAACGCCGTTTCGATCGCCCCGACCTACGGCATGTACCGCGTCGCCGCCGACATCAACGACGTCGAGATGCGCGAGGTCCCGCTCGGCGCGGACTTCTCGCTTCCGGCCGACGCCCTGCTGGCGGCCGCCGACGAGCGCACCCGTCTGCTGTGGCTCTGCTCCCCGAACAACCCCACGGGCAACGCCTTCCCGGCGGCCAGCATCGAACGGCTGCTCCGCGAATTCGACGGCATGGTCGTCCTCGACGAAGCCTACATCGACTTCGCCGCCGGGCCGGGATTCCTCGCGCGCCTCGGCGAATTCGGGAACCTCATCGTCCTGCAAACCCTCTCGAAGGCGTGGGGCATGGCAGGGCTTCGCCTCGGGCTGGCATTCGCATCGGAAGCCGTCGCCGGACTTTTCGCACGCGTGAAATATCCCTACAACATCAACAGCCTCGCACAGCAGGCCGTCGCCGAACGGCTCACCGAAGACATCTCCCCGCAGGTGGCCGAAATCCGCGCCGAGCGCGACCGGCTCGCGCCGCAGCTCGCGGCCTGCCCCGCCATCGAGCGGGTCTACCCTTCGGATGCCAATTTCATCCTGGTCCGCACCCCCGATCCCGACCGCATGTACGACGCGCTGATCTCGGCCGGGGTCATCGTCCGCAACCGCTCGCGCATCCCGGGCTGCGAAGGATGCCTGCGCATCACCGTCGGAACCCCCGCGGAGAACGCCCGGATGATAGAAACCGTCAAAAACTTCCGATTATGAAAAAAGCCCTCTTCATCGACCGCGACGGCACGATCATCGCCGAACCCGCCGACGAACAGATCGACAGCCTCGAAAAACTCGCGTTCGTACCCGGAGCCATCTCCGCCCTGAAGGCGCTCACGGGCCTCGGGTTCGACCTCGTGCTGGCCACCAACCAGGACGGGCTCGGCACCCCGTCCTTCCCCGAGGATACCTTTTGGCCGGCGCATAACAAAATGCTCGCGACGCTCGGCGGCGAGGGCGTCGCGTTCGACGACCAGCTGATCGACCGCACGTTCGAGGCCGACGCCGCCCCCACGCGCAAACCCCGGACAGGGATGTTCGGCCGCTACACGGGCGGCGAATACGACCTCGCGGCGAGCTACGTCATCGGCGACCGCGCGACCGACATCCTGCTGGCCCGCAACCTCGGGGCGCGGGGCATCCTGCTCGCTCCCCCCGCCGAAGGGCTGCGGACGCTGGAGGAAGCCGGCGCCGCCGACGCCTGTGCGCTGATCACCGACTCGTGGAGCGAAATCGCCGAATTCATCCGCCGCGGCGAACGCCGGGCCGAAATCCGGCGCGAGACCCGCGAGACGCAGATCACCGTCCGCCTCGACCTCGACGGCCGCGGGGATTTCAACGGCCAAATCTCCACGGGCCTGCGCTTTCTGGACCACATGCTCGCGCAGATCGCCCACCACGGCGGCGTCGCGCTGGCCGTCGACGCGCGGGGCGATCTGGACATCGACGAACACCACACGATGGAGGACGTGGCCATCACGCTGGGCGAGGCCGTCGACCGCGCGCTGGGCGCGAAGGCCGGGATCGCCCGCTACGGCTTCGCCCTGCCGATGGACGACTGCCGGGCGCTGACGCTGCTCGACTTCGGGGGCCGCATCGACTTCGAGTGGGACGCCTCGTTCCGCCGCGAGCGGGTTGGCGACGTTCCGACCGAAATGTTCCGCCACTTCTTCCACTCGTTCGCATGCGCCGCGCGGTGCAACCTCCAAATCTCGGCCCGCGGCGACAACGACCACCACAAGGCCGAGGCCGTCTTCAAGGCCTTCGCCCGCGCCCTGCGCATGGCCGTGGCGCACATCCCGTTCGATTACACCGTCCCCAGCAGCAAAGGAGTCCTATGATAGCCGTCGTCGATTACGCCACGGGCAACCTGCGGTCGGTTGCCGACGCCCTTCGCCGCGCAGGGGCCGAATTCACGCTCACGGCCGATCCCGCCCTGCTGCGCGGGGCCGACAAAGTGATCCTCCCGGGAGTCGGCGAGGCCTCGTCGGCCATGTCGCAGCTCCGCGAGCGGGGACTCGACACGGTGATCCCCTCGCTCACGCAGCCCGTCCTGGGCATCTGCATCGGCATGCAGCTGATGTGCCTTTCGAGCGAGGAGGGCGACGCCCGCTGCATGGGCATCTTCCCGACGCAGGTCCTGCGGCTTCCGGCCACGGCGGCCGACGGCGCGCGGCTCAAAGTCCCCCACGTGGGCTGGGACACAATCACCTCGCTCCGCTCGCCGCTGTTCGACGAAACGGCCGGGGAAACCTATGTATATTACGTCCACTCCTTCGCCGCCGAACCCTGCGCCGCAACCATCGCCACGACCGACTACGGTCGCCCGTTCAGCGCGGCGCTCGGGAGCGGCAACTTCTTCGGCACGCAGTTCCACCCCGAAAAAAGCGGTGCGGCGGGCGCGCGGATTTTACTCAATTTTCTAAACCTCTGACACCATGATCGAAATCATACCCGCAACGGACATCATCGGCGGCCAGTGCGTGCGCCTCACGCAGGGCGACTACGCCAGCCGGAAGACCTACTACCGCGACCCGCTCGAAGCGGCGTTCCGCTTCGAGGAGGCGGGCATCCGCCGCCTGCACATGGTCGACCTCGACGGCGCGAAGGCCTCGGAGCCGCGCAACCTCGCCGTGCTGGAACGCATCGCCGCGCGGACCTCGCTCGAAGTGCAGTACGGCGGGGGCATCAAGAGCCGCGAGGCCCTGCACAGCGTCTTCGACGCCGGAGCGCGCCGCGCCATCTGCGGCAGCGTCGCCGTCCGCCGGCCCGACCTTTTCGCCGCATGGCTCGCGGAGTTCGGCCCCGGGCGGCTGATCCTCGGGGCCGACGTCCGCAACGGCGCGGTGGCCATCGAGGGCTGGCTGGAAAGTTCGACGCTCTCGGCCCCCGAGCTGATCTGGCGATTCATTCCGCAGGGGCTTACGCAGGTTATCTGCACCGACATCTCCCGCGACGGCATGCTCTGCGGCCCCTCGGCAGCCTTCTACGCCGACCTGCAAGGCCGCTTCCCGACGGTGGAGATCACCGTCAGCGGCGGCATCTCTTCGATGTCGGACATCGAAGAGTTAGACCGGCAGGGCCTGCGGAGCGTCATCGTCGGCAAAGCCCTCTACGAAGGGCGCATCACCCTCAAAGACCTCGCGCGATGCTTGCCAAACGCATAATCCCCTGCCTCGACATCCGCGACGGACAGACCGTCAAGGGCATCAACTTCGTGGGACTGCGCCAGGTCGGCGATCCCGTGGAGCTGGGTGCGAAATACGCCGCCGAAGGGGCCGACGAACTGGTCTACCTCGACATCAGCGCCTCGGAGGAGGGACGCCGCACCTTCACGGAGCTGGTCGCGCGCATCGCCGCGCGCATCGACATCCCGTTCACCGTCGGAGGCGGCATCTCGTCGGTCGACGACGCCTCCAGGCTGCTCGACGCCGGAGCCGACAAGATCACCCTCAACAGCGCCGCCGTGGCCAACCCCGCGCTGATCGACGCCATCGCCGCCAGATACGGCTCGCAGTTCGTCGTCGCGGCCATCGACGCCCGGACCGTCGACGGCCGCTGGGTCGTCACGACCCACGGAGGCCGACGCCCCACCCAGCGCGAACTCTTCGCCTGGGCCGCCGAGGCCGCCGACCGCGGCGCGGGCGAAATCCTCTTCACCTCGATGGACCACGACGGCACGAAGAACGGCTACCCGTGCGACACCTTCGCGCGGCTGGCGGAACTGCCCGTCCCGATCATCGCCTCGGGCGGCGCGGGCACGGCGGACCACATCGCCGACGTGCTGACCCTCGGCCGTGCCGACGCGGCGTTGGCCGCCAGCATCTTCCATTACAACGAGATTCCGATACCCGTATTGAAGCGGGAGTTGAAGAAACGCAACATAAACGTCAGATTATAAAACCACTATGAAAATCGAAGGAAAACCGTTTTCGGCGTTCGACGCCGCAAAACTCCCCGGCGGACTCGTCCCCGCCGTCATTCAGGACGACCGCACCCTCCAGGTCCTCATGCTGGGCTACATGAACCGCGAAGCCTATGAAAAAAGCCTCGCCGAAGGCCGCGTCACGTTTTACAGCCGCTCGCGCCAGCGTCTCTGGACCAAGGGCGAGACCAGCGGCAACTGGCTCGACATCGTGTCGGTGGCCGCCGACTGCGACTGCGACACGCTGCTCATCCGCGTCATCCCCCACGGCCCGACCTGCCACACGGGGTCGAAAACCTGCTTCGGAGAGGCCGTGCCCGAAACCGAAGGTTTCATCCGCTACCTGCAAAGCGTCATCCGGGGACGTCACGCCGAGATGCCCGAAGGCTCCTACACCTCGAAGCTCTTCAACCGCGGCGTGAACAAGATCGCGCAGAAGGTCGGCGAGGAGGCTGTGGAGACCGTCATCGAGGCCGTGGCCCAGAACCGCGAGGCGATGATCTACGAGGCTTCGGACCTCGTCTACCACCTGCTCGTGCTGCTCGAAGCCACCGGATGCTCGATCGCCGACCTCGAAAAAGAGTTGGCGCGCAGGCACTCCTGACCCCTCCCGGAAGCGTTCCGACACCCGGAAAAGCCGCTTCGGGCGAAAGAATGTAACGAATTGTTTGCTTTTTTCGCCCGAAGCGCTTATTTTTGCAATCGAACACCGTCAGCATCAGCGTCAAAGACTGCATGAAAACCGTAATCACATCCGAATACGAAGCCCTGTTCCGCCAACATTTCCGGCTGGCGACACTCTATGCCGAACGCATCGTCGGTTCGGCACACGAAGCCGAGGACATCGTGCAGGAGGTCTTCATCGCGCTGCTCGACGTCGATTTCAGCCAGATCCGCCAGAAGGAGAGCTATCTCTACCGCTGCGTGCGCAACGCGGCGCTCGACCACCTGCACGCCCGGATGAAGAACCGCTTCTACGACATCAACTCGAAGGAGACGGTGCGCCTGGCCGCCGAAGAGAACGCCCCCGGCGACGAACAGGCTATGATCGAGCAGATTGCGGCCATCTACCGCCGGATCGAGGCGCTGCCCGAACAGGGACGCCGCATCTTCAAGATGATCTGCATCGAGCACAAAAGCTACGTCGAGACGGCCCGCCTGCTTTCGCTCTCGCTCCACACCGTGAAGACCCACATGTCGCGCTCGTTCAAAGCCCTGCGCAAAATATCGATGTTCTTCCTCACGCTTTTTTAGGTCCCGGACAGCCGGAGTCCGCCCCCCCCCGAATCCGATTTTAATCCGACCCGATTTCGCCCCACCGCACCGAAAGGACGAAATCCCGATTCCGCTTTTGTGTTACAATCCGTAACCCACCTGCAAATTTTTCACAAAAAAACGCCGGCATTGTATGTCCGGCGTTCGTTTTTTCGGTCTATTCCATAGGAAACGTTGTTTCCGGCCACACCGACCAACCTGAAAACACGGAAAACGACATGAGTTTCGAAAACCAGATCAAAGAAATACTCAAAGCCCGCCTCGAGGGAACCGCCACCGAAGAGGAACTGGCGATCCTCCGGGAGTGGCTCGACCGCTCGCCGCAGAACCGGGAGTTGGCGGAACTGCTGGAGGAGTCGGCGGAGAACCTTCCGCTGCTGGGCCGGATATACGGCTACGACGAACAGCGCGTATGGGGCAACATCCGCAAGGCGGCCCGCAAGCGCCGGATGCGCATGCTGGCTGCCACGGCCCGGAAATACGCGGCGGTCGCCGCCGTGGCGGCGCTGCTGGCCGGCGGCGGCTGGTGGACGCTCGGCCGCCGGGCCGAACGGCTCGCACGGCAGGCTTACATCGAGCAGCTGACGCCCGGGGTACGGGGCGCCGTGCTGACCCTTTCGTCGGGCGAGAACGTCGCGCTCGAAGCGGGCGGGCAGCGGATGCTCGTCGAACAGGACGGCACGCGCCTCGAGATCGCCGGCGAGGAGCTGGCCTACCACAAGGTGGAGGCCGAGCAGGAGATTCCGATGACGAACACCGTCACCGTACCGCGCGGCAAGGAGTTCTCGCTCCGCCTCTCGGACGGCACGCAGGTATGGCTCAACTCCGAGTCGAGCCTCGTCTTCCCGGTCCGCTTCGGCGACGGGCCGCGCGAGGTGACCGTGACGGGCGAAGCCTACTTCGACGTGGCGCACGACGCCTCGCGGCGGTTCGTGGTCCACGCCGACACGGTTTCCGTAAGCGTCTACGGCACGGCGTTCAACATCTCGTCCTACGCCGACGAGGGCGCGATCGAGACCACGCTCGTGAGGGGCAGCGTCGAGGTGCGGAGCGGACACCGCCGCGCAATGCTCCAGCCGGGCCAGCAGGCCCGCGTGGGGCGCGAAGGGGCTATCTTCGACGTGCGGCAGGTCGCCGCCGAAGATTACGCCGCCTGGACCCGGGGACTGTTCACCTTCAACGACGAGACGATCGCCTCGATATGCCGCAAACTCTCGCGCTGGTACGGCGTGGAGATCGTCCCGCGGGGCGTCGACGCCGACAAGGTGCGCTACACGGGCGTCGTGAAACGCTACGAAACCTTTGCCGAAATGGCCCGTCTGCTGGCGCGCACCGATCAGATACGCGCCGATGTCGAGGAGGGGAAGATCGTGCTCTGCATCGACCGTGACGACGATTGATGCCGGTTAGTTGGGAAGCCGCCCGACGGGGCGGCATTCGTGTCACTTAAAACACAGCTATTATGAGGAAACTTTACCTATCAGTATCGCACCGAAGGCCATGGCTTGCCGTGTGCATGTGGCTGCTGGCGATTTCCGTCTGGGGCGCGCCGCGGCAGGCGACGGCGAGCGAAGCCTACCAGCAGCGCAGGGAACGCATCTCCGTATCGTTCCGCAACGCGTCGCTGGCCGAAGTTCTCCAACGGATCAAACAGCAGACGGGATATTACATCCTCTATAATAGCGACGCCGTGCGGGGAATCGGCGGCATCTCCTTCAGCAAGGCCGACGCCCCGGTGCGCGAAGTGCTCGACGAAGCGCTGCGCGGCACGCGGCTCGAATACTCGATCGACGACGACACGATCGTGATCCGTGGCCGAAGCGGGGGGGGGAACGCCTCCGCCCCGCAGAAAGCCCCGGACAAGGTCGTCAGCGGACGTGTGACGGACACGGCCGGCGCGCCGCTCGTGGGCGTGAACATCCTGATCCAGGGGACCGCCACGGGAGTCGTGTCGGGGTCCGACGGCGGATTCTCGATCCGCATGCCCGAGGGCCGCGACAACCTGATCTTCTCCTACATCGGCTACGTCTCGCAAACGCTTCCCTCGGCACAGACCAGACTAGTCAGGCTGGTGCAGGACGAACAGGAGATCGAAAACGTCGTGGTGACCGGCATCTTCACCCGCAAGAAGGAGAGCTACACGGGTTCGGCCACGACCATCACGTCGGGCCAGCTGGCCCGCGTGAGTAACCGCAACGTCTTCGAGAGCCTGAAAAACATCGAGCCATCGCTCTACATCATGGACAACACGCTGATGGGCTCCGACCCCAACACGCTGCCGGACATGCAGCTGCGCGGTATCACCACCTTCCCCTCGGAATCCACGGGCGTCAGTATCAAGGGCAACTACCAGAACCGCCCCAACCAGCCGCTGTTCATCCTCGACGGGTTCGAAACCACGGCCGAGAAGGTGATGGACATGGACATGACCCGTATCGAGAGCATCACCATCCTCAAGGACGCCGCGGCCAAGGCGCTCTACGGCTCGAAGGCCGCCAACGGCGTCATCGTCATCGAGACCAAACGCCTGGCCGGCAATCAGGAGCTGGTGACCTACACCGGAAGCATCGAGGTGTCGATGCCCGACCTAACGAGCTACAACCTCTGCAACGCCTGGGAGAAGCTCGAGGCCGAGCGCATCGAGGGCGTCTACACCTCGGCGAATCCCCAGACGCAGGTGGATCTCACCAAACGCTACAACGCACTCAAAGCGCAGGTGCTCGGCGGACTGGACACCTACTGGCTCGCAAAACCCCTGCGCACGGGCGTCGGCCACAAACACACCCTCTCGGTCGAACTGGGCGACAGCCGCAAACTGCGGGCGATGATCGACTTCTCGTACAACAACGTGGCGGGCGTGATGAAGGGTTCGGAGCGCACGGTGCTCTCGGGCGACGTGAACGTTTCGTACCGCAAGAAAAGCTTCCTGTTCCGCAACATATTGAGCGTCAGCAACACCAGGAGCGACAACTCACCGTGGGGCGATTTCGGGGACTACGCCCGGATGAATCCCTACTGGAGCGCCGTCGATCCCCAGACGGGCCAGATCGCCCGCTGGGCCTACGACGAAGTGGCCAACCCGATGTACGACGCCACGCTCGGAACGCTCGACCGCGAGACCTACACCAGCGTGACGGACAACTTCTACGCCGAATGGCAGGCCACCGAGGCGCTGAAACTCACCGCCCGCCTCGGCATCGCCGTAAAGCGCAGCGACGCCGACGAATTCTATCCGGCCAAGCATTCGAAATTCGCCACCTCGGCCTACGAAAGCACGAGCATGCAGCTGCGCAAAGGCTCCTACCAGCTCGACAACGGCAAGAGCAGCGACATTTCGGGCGAAATCTACGCCAACTACGCCAAAAACTGGGGCAGGCACTACCTCTACGTCAACGCCGGCGGCCGGATCGCCGAAAACACGTACAGCGCCTACCAGCACTACGCCGAGGGATTCCCCAACAGCCAGACGGCCGACATCACCTTCGCCCGGCAGTACGCCCAGGACAAAAAGCCCGTCGGCATCTCGTCGATCACGCGCGAAATCAGTTTCCTGGGAACCGCGTCGTACAGCTACGACGACCGTTACAACGTCGACCTCACGTTCCGCGAAAGCGCCTCGTCGCTCTACGGCGCCGACAACCGCTGGTCGTCGGCATGGAGCGCCGGCGTGGCGTGGAACCTCCACAACGAACCCTTCCTGCGCGATCAGGACGTTTTGAAACAATTCAAGATCCGCGCCTCGGCCGGACTGACGGGCAACCAGAACTACGACACCAACGAAGTGCTGGCCACCTATCTCTACTACACCGGGGCCACTTACCACGGACAGACGGGCGCCTACCTCTCGAAGATGCCCAACCCCGCCCTCAAATGGGAACAGCGCATGGACTACAACGTGGGCGCCGACATTACGGTCCACCGCGCAACGATCGCCTTCGACTACTACAACTCGGTGACCGAGAACATGCTCACCGACGTGGCAATCCCCACCTCCACGGGTTTCGACACCGTGAAGGACAACCTGGGCAAGGTCCGCAACCGCGGCATCGAGGCCAAATTGAGCTATACGCTCTGGCAGGGCAAACAGGGCTTTTTCAACCTCTTCGGCTCGATCGCCTATAACAAGAACATCATCATCAACCTCTCCGAAAGCCTCAAGGCCTACAACGAAAAGATGATGGCCCAGGCGCAGGACAAGAGCAACTCGACGCCCGTGCTGATCTATCAGGACGGAATGCCGATGAACGCCATCTGGGCCGTGCCGTCGCTGGGCATCGACCCCACGACGGGTCAGGAAATCTACGTCAGGAAGGACGGCACGCTGACCTACGAGTACGACGCGCAGGATCAGGTCGTGGCCGGCATCAGCGACCCCAAGTACCGCGGCAACTTCGGCTTCGCGGCCGAATACAAGGGCTTCGGGTTAAGCGCCACCTGCACCTTCCTCGGCGGCGGGCAGCGGTACAACACCACGCTGGTCAACAAGGTCGAAAACGTCGACATCCACTACAACGTCGACCGCCGCGTGCTCTACGGCCGCTGGCAGACCCCGGGCCAGAACGCCATGTTCAAGAAACTCGGCTCCTACACCGACGAAAACGGCAAGCAGCACGACGAAAAGACCCGGGCCACGACGCGCTTCGTGCAGGACAACAACGAGCTGACGTTCTCGTCGCTGAGCCTCTATTACGAGTTCAACCCGCGGCTGATCAGCAAAATCCGCCTCAAGCGGCTCAAGCTGGCCTTTTACATGAACAACATCGCCACGCTCTCGTCGATCCGCATCGAGCGCGGCACGACCTATCCCTTCGCACGGAGCATGTCGTTCCAGCTGACCGGAACCTTCTAACACAAACCACCGAAGCCATGAAAAACAGCATCAAATACCTCCTTCTGTCCGCCGCAGCCCTCGCAGCCGTCTCGTGCGAGAGCTGGCTCGACGTGACGCCCCCGTCGGAAATCCGCGCCGAGGACCACTACTCCTCGGCCGAAGGCTTCCAGCAGACGCTCATCGGCTGCTACCTCGCCATGGGCGAAACCGACCTCTACGGCGAAAACCTGACGTGGCACATGGTCGAAATGCTGGGCCGCCAGTACGACGCCCGCAAGAACACCGCCGCGGACGACTACGACCTCGACCGCTACAACTACAAAACCACGAAATCCACCGAAGTGATCGAAAAGGTCTGGGAGAAATCCTACTCGGTGATCGCCAACGTCAACGACGCCCTCGACCACATCGACCGCCGGAAGGACGAACTCGACTCGGTCAACTACCACATCATCAAGGGCGAACTGCTCGCCGTGAGGGCCTACATCCACTTCGACCTGATGCGCCTGTTCGGGTGCAGCGACCTGGCCGGACGCACCGACCTGGAGAGCCGTCACACGGTCCCCTACCTGACGAGCGTCGACAAGGACGCGGCGCCGCAGCTGACCTACGCCGAGACGCTCCGCCGCATGATCGCCGACCTCACGGAGGCCGCCCGCCTGCTGGAGATCGACCCCATCCGGGCCAGGTATCCCGAAAGCATCTATACCGAAGCCAACGTCGACAAATTCTACGATTACCGCTACATGCACCTGAACTACTTCGCCGTCAAGGCCCTGCTGGCGCGCGTCTGCATGTGGGAAGGCAGCGACGAAAACAAACACACCGCGTTGCTGGCCGCCCTCGAAGTGATCGACGACCCGGCATCGGTCGGAATCGCCGGCGGGCTGACGCTGCGCACGTTCACCGACTCCGCCAAGGCCCCCACGACCGAGATGTGCTTCCCGAGCGAACATATCTTCGCGCTCGGCGTCACGGACATGGCCAAGAAGATCGCAAGCAACCTCAACCGCGAATATTCGGAACAGGACCGCCAGTACCGCACGCTGTGCATCAAGAACTCGGTCGCCGACGATCTTTTCGAAATCAAGGGCGCCGGCATCTCCGACTGCCGCTACAAACAGCTCTACCACAACACCGACTACTGGCCCGAGGGGACCAAGACCCCTTCGAAGCTCTATCAGCAGACCTCGACGGGCGCCGACTACCGCCACAAGGACCTGATGCCGCTGATCCGCCTGCCGGAGATGTACTACATCGCCGCCGAGTGCCGCATCTCCGGCCCGGACAAGGACCTCGGCGAAGCCCGCAGCCTGTTGCAGGAGGTGCGCAAGGCCCGCGCGGTCTACGAAGAACTGGATGCCGACCTCGACGAGGCGGGCCTGATAGCCCAGCTCGAAAAGGAGTACCGCAAGGAGTTCATCTGCGAAGGCGTGGTCTTCTATTTCTACAAGCGGCTGGGCTACGAGAAACTGCCCCGCCAGAGCGATGTGATGAGCGGCAGCAAGGTCATCGACGACGCCGTCTACATGCTGCCCTACCCCGATTTCGAAATACAGTCGGGACGCGTACAGTAAGTCGAACAATTAATTGTTGAGAAGCATGAAAAAACTGATCTGCATACTGCTGGCCGCGGCGACGACGGCCGGCTGCGAAAAGGACGACCCGACACGCTACGACATGTCGCAGGGAAGGGTCTGCTTCCCGGGGGCTGCGCCCAACGAAACGGCCGAATATCCCGGATACTCGAATTCCGACAGCACGTTCTACGCCTCGATGACCTTCAAGCAGCAGCCCGAAGGGGTCGCCGAGGCGGTGATCGAGGTCCCGGTGAAACTCATCGGCGGGGCCTCCGGCTCCGACCGGAAAATCGGCGTCCGCGTTCTCGAAGAGGGAACCACGGCGCAGCCCGGACAGTACGAAATCCTCGGCGCGGAGGTTCCGGCCGGGAAGACCTACGGCGCCATCCGCATCGAGGTCGCCAAATCGGCCGAACTCGACACGCAGCAGCGCGAACTGACGCTCTGCCTGACCGATTCGCCCGACCTCCGGGTGGGACCGGACCTCTACCTGAAAGCCAACGTCTCGTGGCACAACATGCTGCCGCGGCCCGCGACGACCAAGCAGTGGTCCACCTACAACGCCTTCATCGAATCGGAGGCCTCTTCGGGCAGCTCGTCGACGGAGGCTTACAGCCAGGCCGGCCACCAGCTGCTGCTGGACATCTTCGGCTGGGAGGTGTTCCCCGACTGGGGACCCGATTACAGCGACTACATCGACGCCTGGCGCGCCAGGGCACAGGCCTGGTACGACGAATGGAAGGCCGCCAACCCCGGGCAAAAACGCATCCACGAATCAGGCTCCATGAAGGGCCGGGAGGTAACGATCCGCACCAAGTAAACGACGAACGACCATGAGAAAACACACCCTATATCTGTTGCTGGCAGGCTGGGGCCTGCTCGCCGCGTCGTGCTACGACGACAAAAGCACGTTGCAGACCACCCATATCCCGCCCGTGGAGATCGAAGTGCCGGAAGCCATCGCCTCGCAGCTGACGGTGGTGCACAACGCACGGCTCGACATCACGGGCATCCGCATCACCAAAGACGGCCGGGAGAATCCCGAGGAGCTTACCTACGAATGGACGGTGAGTCAGACCGACAACGACTCGGAGGCGATTTCGCTCGCCACGACGCGCGAGTTCCACGAAGTGATCGACCTGCCGATCTCCTCGAAAGGCTACCTGTTCCTGCTGACGGTCATCGACACCGCCCACGACCTGAAGTACCAGTACAAGTGGACGCTCATCGTGACGGCCCAATTCAACGAAGGGCTTGTGGTGGCCTACACCCGGGACGGAACCACCTCGGACCTGGGACTGATCATGCACCCGCAGCTGACCGAGACCTACTCGGGCGCGGAGCAGGGAACCGTCGAAAAGGAGCTGATCAGCCGGCGCAACGGCAGTCCGTTCCCCTCGGCGGTCACCCACATGCTCTACACCTACGACAAAACCGACAAGAAAAACATCCTCTGGGTGTCGACCGACGACGACCTGATGCGCGTGGAGACCGATTATTACGAAATCCTGGGCCATAAGGAGGATGCGTTCGTCTACCTGCCCGGAAAGCTCGACATCCGGAGCCTGCTCAACACCTACCAGTGCACGATGATCCTCAACGACGGCGACATTTACGAAACGCTGCTCAGCCGCGGCCGGATCTCGACGCCCGTCAGCGGAACCGAAACCATGACCGTCGACAACGGCGTCGTTTCGGCCCACTCCGCTCCGGGCAGCACCCGCAAACCCAGCACGATCTTCTACGACCGGGAACAGGGCAAGTTCTGCTACGGCTACAACCAGACGTTCTACGCCTGCGGCAGCGTGGGTTCGTCGCCCTTCGACCCGGGGAACGCCCCCGGCCTGCGGTGCATCGCGGGCGGCATCAGCATCGACAACGCCACCCACACCCTGCTGATGCGGAAAGCCGACGGCAACCATGCGCTCTACACCTTCGGCAACTACTCCGCTTCGGCCGGCGCACCCGCTGCCAAGCTGATCTACGAAATCCCGGCGGAGGCCAACGCCCTCATCGCCGAAGCCGTGAGCTTCGTCTTCTCGCGATTCGACCCGATCCTCTACATCGCCACCCGCAGCGCCATCTACAAGGTGATCTTCACGACGGGCAGCGTCAATTTCGACCCGGCGCCCGTCTTCACGGCCCCTGCGGGCGAGCACATCACCCTGGCCCGTCTCTACCTGCAAGGCTACTACGCCATGGAGAACTACGACGGCTCGTCGACCCTTCCGAGCAACGCCTCGCTGGCATGGAGCAGCCGCGCGGTGACGGTGGTCACCTCGAAGGACGACGGGAACGACAAGATACACGTCGTGCCGCAGATCAACTTCGGCAGCGGACAGCTCGACCAGCCGAACGCGCTGGTGTTCGACGGCTTCGGCAAGATACTCGACTTCACCGTCGCCGGGCTTTACAAGTAGCCCGCACCGGCGTCGAAACACGCCCCATGCCGCAGATGTTTTCAGAGCGTCTGCGGCATTTTTTTACTTTTTTGATTATATTTGCCTCGGTTTCACCCCCGAAAAGCGGCGGAAACCGCCCAAAACAAAAAAAGCATCAGGACGGACCCGACAAATGCACAGCGAATCCAAACGGTATGATTTCGAACGGCTCTACATCGACTGCCAACCCCGGCTGACGGCCTATGCGCTGCGTTTCGTCAACAACCCCATCGAGGCGCAGGACCTGGTTCACGACTGCTTCATGGCGCTGTGGGACCGGCAAGCCCCCCTCGACCCCGAAGAGGCCCGCATGCTGCTGTTCGCCATGACCCGCAACCGATGCCTCAATTACCTGAAGCACAAAAGCATCGTCGACAAATACACGATCAGCTGCCTGGCCCGGGCGAAAATCGGGGAGGAGCGTCTTTACAACTACGATTTCTCCTTCGCCGAAAACGGGCATCCCTACCTGTACCAGGAGTTGGAACAGCAGATACAGCGTATCATGGACTCGCTGCCCGCACGCTGCCGCGAAGTGTTTTTGCTCAGCCGGTTCCAGGGGTTGAAGAACCGGGAAATAGCCGAACGGCTCCACATCTCCCTGCATACGGTCGAGCGGCACATCCAGCGCGCCCTGCGCATCTTCGCCGAAGCCCTCGAACGCGAACAATCCATTTACCTGCAAATACTGATCCTCGCCTGGCTGATGAACCAGCCGTCCTGAAGCCTTCCAGAGGCGAATTTCAAAAAATATGCGAATTTTTCCGGAACCGGGGGGGGGTAAAATCCGCCCCGATTGTTGTATGTATGTATGCGTACAACAACCGACCCCATGAACGAAAGCCTGAAAGAACTCGCCGTCCGCTATTTCGAAGGACCCATCGCCCCCGAAGAAGAGTGCGAACTCTTCGGATTCCTCGCCGCCTCGCCGGAAAACGCCGCCCTGATGCGCGAATGGGAACGCGAATGGAAGCAACGGCACGTGCCGTCGGCCGACGTCCTCCGTTCGCTCGCCCGGCTCAACGGAAAAATAGAACGGCGCGAGAACCGAATCCGCGCCCGCCGGCGCTGGCTGCGGTTCTCGGCGGCAGCAGCCGTGCTCATCCTGATCTCGGCCTTCACCACCCGGCACCTCATACACACCGAAGACCCCGTGCAAATGTTCTCCGTACAGGCTCCCCAGGGAACCAACAGCCGCATATCGCTGCCCGACGGCAGCCAGGTGTGGCTCAACGCCGGATCGACCCTGAACTACCGGTCGGATTTCAACCGCTCGTCGCGCGACATCGGCCTTTCGGGCGAAGCCTACTTCGAGGTGGCCCGCAACGCCGACCTCCCCTTCCGGGTGCAGGCCCGGGGCTGCACGTTCACCGTGCTGGGCACCCGGTTCAACATCTCGGCCTACGACGAAGACCCCGACGTATTGGCCGCGCTGATGGAAGGCTCGCTGCAATTCGAATCGTCCCGCAGCACGGAAACGATGGTTCCGGGCGACCTGATCACCTACGACTGCCGGACGATGGAGGCGTCGCGCAGGCAGGTCGACACCGACCAGTTCCGCAGCTGGATCGACGGCATCATCCGCTACGACGCGATCTCCCTCCCGGCCCTGCTCCGGCGGCTCGCCCGCGAATACGACGTGAAGATCGAACTCTGCACCGACGCGTTCGACGACAAGACCTTCCGCATATCAATCACCGAGGCGCAGGACATCGAATCAATCATGGGCGGGTTGTGCGACATCCTGCCGATCAGCGTCAGGCGCGACACCTGCGGTTACCGCGTCGACAGCCGCCCCCGAAAAACCGAACCCTGAAAAAACTTCTTTCCAAACAAACCTAAATCTTAAAACTTATGCATGTAAATCTCCTATTCAAGAAGATTGCAGCGTTGATCCCGTGCCTGCTGCTGACAGTCGCCCTCAACGCGCAAACCGTCACCAAAGCCTTCCGGAGCGTTCCGCTGAAAACGGTGCTGGAAGAGGTGGAGCGGCAAACCGGCTACTCGATCCTCTTCGAAAACGAGGACGTCGACGTCAGCAGGCCGGTCACGGCAACGTTCAAGGACGCGACGCTTCAGACCGTGCTCGACACGGTGCTCGACAAATCGCTGCGCTATACCGTCAAAGGGGGGGGGAAACTGGTCACTATCTCCCGGCGCTCGCCGGTCTCCGCCCCGACGGCCCCGAACGGGGAGATGACCGTCGCCGGAACGGTCATCTCCTCGGCCGACAACCAGCCCATCGTCGGAGCCAACATCTATGTTGAGGGCACGAACGTCGGCACGACCACCGACGCCGGCGGCAACTACAAACTGACCGTGCCCGCTTCGGCCAAGACGGTCACCGTTTCGTTCCTGGGCTACGACACCAAGAAAATTTCCGTCCGGGACATCCATCTCTTCAAACTCATCACGCTGGCCGACGCTTCGAACAAACTCGAAGACGTGGTGGTGGTCGGCTTCGGCGTGCAGAAGAAAGAGTCGCTCGTGGGCGCCGTGCAGTCGGTCAAGCCGAGCGACCTGCAAACCTCGTCGAGCAACCTCTCGACCTCGTTCAGCGGCAAGATCGCCGGCGTGATCGCCGTGCAGAAATCGGGCGAGCCGGGCGCCGACGGCGCCAATTTCTGGATCCGCGGAATCTCGACCTTCGGATCGGGACAGTCGCCGCTGCTGATCCTCGACGGCGTGGAGATCACCAATCAGATGCTCAATAACATTCCGCCCGAGACCATCGAATCGTTCTCGGTGCTCAAGGACGCCACGGCAACAGCCCTTTACGGATCACGCGGCGCCAACGGCGTGATGCTCATCACCACCAAGAATGGCCGCGATTCGGAGAAGATGACCGTTAACGTGCGGGCTGAGTTGGGCGTGTCGGCCCCGACACGCATTCCTAAGATCGCCGACGGTGTAACCTTCATGGAGACCTACAACGAGGCCTGTGCCACGCGCGGCGAGAATCCACGTTATAGCCGCGAAAAAATCATGGGCACTAAACTGGGGCTCGATCCCTACGTTTATCCCAACGTAGATTGGTACGACATGCTTTTCAAAAACAGCACCTTCAACCAGAACTTCAACTTCAACATGACGGGCGGGGCCAAGAAGATCGACTATTTCCTCAATGCCTCGGCGTTTAATGAGAACGGTATCATGCGCGCCCCCTCCACCTCGAAGTTCGACACAAACATCAATTCGCAGAAATACCTTTTCCAAGCCAACGTCTCGGCCGACGCCACCAAAACCACGCGCGTATCGCTGAAGATGAACACCCAGCTGCACTACAATCATGCACCCATCGAAAGCGTTGGTTCGCTTTTCACCTATGCGCTTTCGGCCCTGCCCTGCGAATTTCCGGCCACGCTACCCGGCGAGGAGACTGACACGTTCGTGCGTTTCGGCACCGCGAACGCTTGGGATGGCAACACTTTCATCAACCCCTACGCCCAGCTCTGCCGCGGTTACAGCGATAAGTTCCGTGGCCATTTCACCTCGGCACTGACCGTCTGCCAGAACCTCGACTTCGTCACCAAAGGGTTGAGCCTAACCGGCATGGCCACATTCTATAACCGCGTTTATTCGGCTGTCAACCGCTCGTTCACGCCGTTCATGTATCAACTCTCTAGCTACGACGTAGACGCTGACGGCAATTACAGCTACACGAGCTCCTCGACTAATACCGGCACAACCTATCTGGGAACCAGCCGCGGTCGCGATGGCTACCGGGAACTGGCGTTCCAGGTCAAACTCGACTATGCACGCACTTTCAATAAGAAGCATGACGTGGGCGCAACGTTTGTTTACCATCAAAAAGAGCGCAACATGAATATTTCCGATGCCGAGGAGTATGCCTCGTTGCCCTACCGGCAACAGGGCCTCGCGGGCCGTGTTACCTACGGATTCGACAAGCGCTACCTGATCGAAGCCAATTTCGGTTACAACGGTTCGGAGAATTTCGCTCCGGGCAAACGCTTTGGATTCTTCCCCTCGATCGCCGGCGGATGGGTGATCTCGAACGAGCCTTTCTGGAAGGGGATCAAAGATAAGGTCAACCTCTTCAAGGTGCGCGCTTCATACGGTCTGGTTGGCAACGACGTAATCTCATCGAACTACAAGGACCGCTTTCCCTACCTAAGCACCGTAGCTATGGATCAGATGTACGACGTAATGATCGGAACTAACTTCGACCAAAAATGGGGTCCCATCCTTTCGATCTACGGCAATGAAGATGCTACCTGGGAGGAGAGCCACAAGCTTGACATCGGCGTGGAGATTGGTCTGTTCGACAGCCTGAACATCATCTTCGACTGGTTCAAGGAGAAACGTTCGGGCATCTTCATGCAGCGTTCGTCACTGCCCTCGTCGTTCGGCATGTCGGGCATCACTCCCTGGGGCAACATTGGCAAGGTGGACAACCGCGGCGTAGACATCTCGATCGACTACAACAAAGCTTTCTCCAAAGACCTGATCCTCTCGCTGCGCGGTACGTTCACCTACGCCCACAACGAGATCGTTTCGATGGACGAACCCCAATACAAGTGGGGCTACCAATACAAGAAAGGACACCCGATCAACTCGATTAACTGTCTGATCGCCGAGGGACTCTATCGGGATGAGAAGGATATCGCCTCGTCACCCAAGAGCGTCTACGCGACCCGCTATCCGCTCCAACCCGGCGACATTAAATACAAGGACCTGAACAATGACGAAGTCATCGACGACAACGACAAGTGCTGGAATGGCAACCCGACAATCCCTGAAATCATATACGGATTCGGATTCTCGCTCAAATACAAGGGCTTCGACTGCTCAGCCTTCTTCCAGGGACAAGGCAAGATATCGCTCATCATGTACGATGCGCATCCTTTCTCGACCAAAGCCAAGCCGGGATTCGGACTGGTACAGTGGATTGCCGACGAGCATTGGAGCGAGGCGAGCCCTGATCCCGACGCCAAATATCCGCGTCTCTCCTCGCAATGGAACGAACACAACGGTCAAGCCAACACGCTCTACGTGCGCAATGGCAAGATGCTGCGTCTGAAGACCGCCGAAATTGGCTACTCCTACAAAATGATGCGCGTCTACGTTTCAGGAACCAATCTGCTGACTTTCTCACCATTCAAATACTGGGACCCCGAAAAAGGTTCGGGCAACGGATTGAGCTATCCGCTCCAACGGACGTTCAACCTCGGGTTCCAATTCAACTTCTAAACAATACCGCACGACCATGAAAAACATACTGATCACGCTTTCATTCCTGTTGCTGCTCACCTCATGCGAATACCTCGATGTCGTTCCCGAAGGCAAGGCCACGCAGGACGACATTTGGAAAACGACGCAACAGGCCGAGAAATACCGCTACTACATGCGCACTTACATGCCCAACCTGATTGGATATGACTGGTCGCCCGATCAGTTCGCCGGCGACGACATGATAACCGGCGGTGTGGGTACAACCTACTGGTTTTCCAGCAAGAGTCTCATCTACGGTGAGGAGAATGCTAATGTCACCTATTTCGGCAGATGGGCGCCTTACAGTACGAGCGGCGGTACAAACTATGACATCTACCGCGGCATCCGCTATGCCTTTTACTTGTTGGACAACGTCTACAAGGTACCGGCTATCAGTCCGGAGAATGCCGCCCGTTATGCCGGCGAAGCATGGTATTTGATCGGGTACTACCACCAATTGTTACTGGAATATTATGGTCCTATCATTCTGGTCAAAAGATACATTCCCAACGACGCCCCCGATTCGGAAATCTTTGTCCCCCGCTCGCCCTACGACGAGTGTGTGAAATACATAGCCGAATGCTATGACAAGGCAGCCGAACTGCTGCCCGAAACGGTCATCGATACCGAATTAGGACTTCCGACCAGGATGTCGGCACTGAGCTACAAGGCCCGCCTGCTACTCTATGCCGCCTCTCCGCTGGTCAACGGCAACTCCGACTATGTCGGATTCGACAATCACGACGGCACGCCGCTGATGAACACGACTTATGATCCCGAGAAATGGAAAAAGGCGATGGAGGCTGCGGCTGAAGCCATTTCTGTAGCCGAGAAATTCAACTCCGAACTCGGCCGGCAAAACTTCATGCTCTACACTTCGGCTGATTCGAGTCTGCCCAATGACGAGCGCGGTCGCCGCAACTACCGTGATGCCTTCACCAAAGAGCATTGGAACGGACTCGAATTTATCGAAGCCAAAGGCGACCGTGGTGGCTGTCAGACCCTGCAACAGTTGATGGGGCCCCGCCCGATCGCCAACAACATGTCGTTAGGCTGGAAGACCACCTCGGTTCCGACTATGGAGGCCGTCGAAATGTACTACACGAAGAACGGACTTCCGTGGGAGGACGACCCCGAAACCAAAGATATTGACCCCTATGCCTACAACGCCGAAGCCGGCACGGTCAACCTGCATCTCTACAAGGAACCGCGGTTCTATGCCTCAGTGGGTTACGACCGCGGCACGTATGAGATTGACGGCAAAGAAATCACGCTCTATCTGCGCGGCGGTGAATTGCATGGATCAACGCTCAAGGAGACCGATGAATATCAGAGTTGTACGGGTTATCTTTGCCAGAAATGGATTCCCAAGGCTTCAACCTACAGCATTCCGAGCAATTCGTTCAGTTTCTACTATTACGCTTACCCCTATCTGCGTCTGCCCGAACTCTACTTGAGCTATGCAGAAGCCGATTTCGAATATAACGGATCGCTGAGCACACAGAGTCTCGAATATATCAACCTGGTGCGCAAGCGTTGCGGCCTGCCTACGTTCCAAGCTTCGTGGGCCCTTGCCGGAGGCATTCCCACGGGTCAAAAACTGCGTAAGGTACTCCATCAGGAGCGCTCGATCGAGTTCCTGTTCGAAGGTCGCCGCTTCCACGACCTGCGCCGCTGGAAGGAAGCTCCCGAAGTGATGAACAAACAACCTCGCTCGTGGAACCGCGACGGAAAAACCGCCGAGGAGTTCTACCAGGTGATCGAAGCCAATCAGGGCGGACGTGTCCGTATCTTCGAGTCCCCGAAGAGCTATTGGATGGCAGTACCGATGAGCGAAATCAATAAGAATCCGAATCTGGTGCAGAATCCCGGCTATTGATCGTTTTACACGCTAAAAATCAAATCTCATGAAAAAAATACTCTATTCGATACTTTTCTGTCTTGCCGCGCTTGCCATTGGATGTGACGACGGCAACAACAAGGAGGCCCTCGCATTCGACCTGTCGACCGACGAATGGCCTTTTGCCAAGGAGGGCGGCACGCAAAACCTAATTGTTTTAGCCCCTGGAGTGTGGGAGGTTTCCGAGAAACCGGACTGGTGCACGCTGATCCCGGAGGGTGCCGAAAGGTCGCGGGAAGTCAAGATTAATTGCTCAGCCAATACCGGAAAAAAACGCGAGGGAAGGCTCGTACTGACCTGTGGCGATGAAACCCGCACGATTACTGTTTCCCAACAGGGAGCCTACATTGTAAAAGGTTTCCCCGTCGAATGGCTCTTCACGGCCGACTACTATGCCACAGGGAAATATACCAATGCCTTCGTCTTCGACAACGCCCTTCCGGCTGAAATCGGCGAAGGAACGATCAGCTATGTCCAAGATGCCGCGAATACGCGTACCATCCAGAAAGCCGTCGGCAAAACCGGACACCCCTTTCTTTCAGGTTCGCTGACGGGCGATTACTGGCTTTTCCAGATTCCGGTCAAGGAAACGCTGCCTGCCGGTACAGTGATGCACATCAAGTTCATCACCCGTTCAGCGGCTGGAGCAGCCCGCTACTGGTCGCTTGAATACCTTGACAACGAAAGTTGGAAACCCATTTCTGCACAGCGCACCGCCCAAGTAGCCGGAGAATCAGTAATCTATACGCTCGATTTGGTCACAGACCTCACGGGCAACAAGAGAGTAGGTTCGGACAACGCACAGATCGACAATGATTTCACACTGAGCGCTCAGATCACTGCAGGCAACCGGTTGCAATGCCGGTTGCGCTGCGCTGCCGACATCGCCTGCAACGGTGAGAATCCCAACACAGGCAACCACCGTCTGGCAGGTGCCGTGGGAACCTCGCCGATAATCAGCGTCGTCTCCATTGACTGATTTTTTGTCACGAGAGCGGGCGGGCCGGGCCGAAGCCCTTCCGCCCGGTCTCTTAATAACCGAACTTATGGAACCGAACGAAAGACTGCTTTCATTGGATACCCTGCGGGGTTTTGACATGCTTTTCATCATGGGTTTTGCAGGCCTTATTACCGCAATATGTGCCCTTTGGCCCAATCCCATGACCGACGCCATAGCCCGGCAGATGGGTCATGTATCGTGGAACGGGCTGACCCAGCACGACACGATCTTCCCGCTATTTCTCTTCATCGCCGGAGTATCATTTCCTTTTTCGCTGTCCAAACAACGCGCCAGTGGAATCAGCGAAAGACGGATTCTGTTCAAGGTCATCCGCCGGGGAATGACGCTCATTGTTTTGGGAATGATCTACAATGGACTATTCCGCTTCGACTTCGCATCGCTGCGCGTGGCGAGCGTGTTGGGCCGGATCGGACTGGCGTGGATGTTCGCCTCCCTGCTTTACATGTATTGCAAAGTGCGCACACGAGCTGTTTTCGCGGCCGTCGTGCTGATCGGCTATTCGCTGCTGATGTACCTCGTCGTCGCACCCGACGCACCCGACGGCACCGATCCGCTTTCGGTAGCCGGGAATATCGCCGGATGGGTAGACCGCCAATGGCTTCCCGGGACATTCGCCTGTGGGTCGTTCGATCCCGAGGGATTGCTAAGCACGCTTCCGGCCATCGTCTCGGCATTGTTTGGCATGTTCACGGGCGAATTTCTGCTCCGGAAACGGTCGTCGCTCAGCGGCGAACAGATTGCACTTTGCATGGCGCTGGCCGCGGTGGCCATCACGGTAATTGGAATCATCTGGAATTGCTGGATACCCATAAACAAAAAACTATGGAGCAGTTCGTTCACCTGCGTGGTAACGGGCTATTCATTGGGATTGTTTGCATTGTTCTACTACCTGATCGACGTGCGGGGCTGGAAACGGTGGACTTTTTTCTTCCGCGTAATCGGGTTGAACTCCATCACGATCTATCTGGCGCAACGAATCGTCGGGTTCGGCGGCATTGCGAATTTCTTTTTCGGCGGGGCGGCTTCCCATTGCCCCGAAGCGATAGCACGGGTGATCAGCAACGCAGGCTATGTCGCCATATGTTGGCTGTTTCTCTATTTTCTCTACCGAAAAAGCACATTCTTGAAAGTTTAACCCATCTAAAATGGCCTGCCGTATCTTCCAATACAAGCCAACGTTCGTCTGCCGAGATTTCAATAAAGGCTAATTACACAGGGGATTGGAAGAGTCTATCTTCCGCATTGCGACTAATCCAAAATCACAAAACGAACCAAAAAGTGAAGGTTCTTAATTAAAATAAATCATGAAAAAACGCATCTCTTTTCTAATGATTTTGATTCTTACTGCGATCTGTGGCGAGATCTCGGCCCAACAGGATGTGGTGCAGGGAGCATCTGACCTGTCGAAATACATCCTGACCCCGAAAGCAGCTCCAACACCACGCATCAACGGTGCCCGTATCTTCGGTGTGCGTCCAGGCTCGGAATTTCTCTTCACGATTGCAGCGACGGGTATCCGCCCGATGATCTTCTCGGCCGAAGGACTACCTCGGGGACTGAAACTCAACCCCGCTACTGGTCGAATCACCGGCCGCGTGAAGAAAACGGGAGAATACACCGTCCGCCTGAGCGCCGAAAATGCGCTGGGGCGCTATGAACGCGACCTGCGGATCGTCGTGGGTGACGAAATCGCTCTCACCCCACCGATGGGCTGGAACAGTTGGAACTGCTGGGCACGCGACGTCACACAGGAACAGATACTTTCTTCGGCACGCGCAATGGTTGAAAAGGGGCTTGCCGACCACGGCTGGAGCTACATCAACATTGACGACGGTTGGCAAGGCCGGCGCGGAGGCCGATACAACGCCATTCAGCCCAACAAAAAATTTCCCGACATGGCGGCGCTCACGCGCGAGATTCACGACATGGGCTTGCGGGTGGGCATTTACTCGACTCCGTGGATCGGTACCTATGCCGCTCACATCGGCAGCTACTCGGACCGTCCCGATGGCGAAAATGAATGGATCGAAAAAGGATTGCACAACGAGAACTATCGTTATCAAAAACCGGGCGGTAACTACTGGGAGGATCGGTGTGAAGTTTGGCACCACGGCCCTTACTCTTTTGTGGAGGCCGATGTAAAACAGTGGGCAGAATGGGGAATTGACTACCTGAAATACGACTGGCATCCGTTGAACTACTACCACGTCAGGGAGATGTTTGACATGCTCAGGAAAATCGATCGCGACATCATCTTCAGCCTCTCGAACAGTGCACCCTACGGCGACGCTCCGGTCTGGCAACGTTATGCGAACTGCTGGCGCACGACAGGCGACATCCGCGATACATGGGAAAGCATAAGCCGCATCGGGTTCTCGCAGGACCGCTGGCTGGCTTTCAACCATCCGGGCCATTGGGCCGATTCCGACATGTTGGTTGTGGGGATGGTGGGCTGGGGCCCCAAATTGCATCCCACGAAACTGACAGCCGACGAACAGTATACGCACATCAGCCTCTGGTCTCTACTCGCCTCGCCGATGCTCATCGGTTGCGACATCGCACAGATGGATGATTTCACGATGAGCCTGCTCACCAACGATGAAGTCAACGACGTCAACCAAGACCCGCTGGGCATACAGGCTTACCCCGTCTGGCAGGAAAACAAGCAAGTAATCTATGCCAAACACCTTGAGGATGGTTCGATGGCCATCGGCTTCTTCAACCAGGATTCGCAACCGGCGAAGATGGGCATTTCGCTCCGCCAGTTGGGATTGCGCGGCGAACAGACGGTACGCGACCTTTGGCAACAGAAGGACTTGATGAAAACTTCCGACCACTTCGAGACCGAAGTGGCGTCCCACGGCGTCGTACTCGTGAAGTTCTTGCCAGGGAACAGCCGTGCGCAGATAACTGAAAAACCGTAAGTCACTTCGCAGATCATAATTATTCTCAATTGCACACGTAGTTGAAAATCTTCTGCGCCATGAACGTAAATACGAATTAAGTCGATGAAACATTAAAAGCTACTTAAAACATGAAACGAAACTCATTCCGAAATCTGCTCCGCACGCTGGCCGGATCAGGGATCATCGCGGCCTGCCTCTGCTCGTGCGGGCCCCGTCACAACACCCTCACCGAAGCCGAAATCGCCGACGGCTGGCAACTGCTCTTCGACGGCAAGACGCTCGACCAATGGAAAGACTTCAACGGCGATTCGCTCACGCAGCCGTGGCACGTCGTGGACGGCTGCATCCAGGCCGCGGGCGACGGCAGCGACCTTTCGGGATACATCGTCACCAAAAAACAGTATGAGAACTTCATTCTCGACTGGGACTGGAAACTCTCCCCGGGCGGCAACAGCGGCATGCTCTACCATGTGGTCGAGAACCCCTATTTCGCGGTTCCCTACGTCACCGGACCCGAATATCAGCTGATCGACAACGACGGCTGGGAGGCGCAGAACGCCCCGACGAAACTCGAACCGTGGCAGCGGCTGGGCGTGGACTACGCCATGCATCTCCCGAACCCCGATTCGCTCGTCGTCAATCCGCAGGGCGAGTGGAACACATCGCGCATCGTCTGCGACAACGGCCATGTCGAGCATTGGCTCAACGGCCGCAAAATCCTCGAATTCGACGCCTGGACCGACGACTGGTTCGCACGCAAGAACAGCGGCAAATGGGAGACGGCTCCCGAATACGGCCTGGCACAGCGAGGCGTCATCTGTCTGCAAGACCACGGCTACCCCGCCTCGTTCCGCAATCTGAAAATCAAGGAGCTGCCGCGCAAGACCGGCCGGGAGGTCGAACTTTTCAACGGCAGGGACCTCACGGGCTGGGAAGCTTACGGCACCGAGAAATGGTACGTGGATAAAGAAGGTAACCTCGTCTGCGAGAGCGGCCCCGACAAGCAGTACGGCTACCTCGCCACGCGGGAGTATTACGACGATTTCGACCTCACGGTGGAGTTCAAACAGCTGGCGAACGGCAATTCGGGCGTCTTCTTCCGTTCGTTCGTCGAGCCGCCCGTGAAGGTCCACGGCTGGCAGTGCGAGGTGGCTCCCAAGGGGCACGACACGGCGGGCATCTACGAATCCTACGGCCGCGGATGGCTGGTGCAGATTCCCGACGAGAAGGAGTCGGCGCTCAAGGAGGGCGAGTGGAACACGCTGCGCCTGCGAGTACAGGGCGACCGCGTGCAGACGTGGCTCAACGGCGAGGCGATGGCCGACATCACCGATGCGAAGATCGGCGCCGCACAGGGACGTATCGCCCTGCAAATCCACGACGGCGGAGGCATCAAAGTCCTCTGGCGCAACCTCCGGCTCACGACCTTATAAATCCAAAACAACCTGAAAAAATGAGTTCCCGCAGAGATTTCCTCAAAACGCTGGGCGGCATGACGCTGCTGACCGTCGTGCCGCGCAGCGTGCTCGGAGGCCCGAAATTCGTCGCCCCGAGCGACCAGCTCACCAAAGGTATCATCGGCGTGGGCGGCATCGGCAAGAGCAGCTACCACTTCACGTCGAACGACGCCTGCCGGCTGGTGGCGGTCTGCGACGTTGACCGGAACCACCTCGACAGCGCCGTGGCGCTGGGCCGCAAGAAATTCGGCCAAAAACTCGAAGCCTATCACGACTACCGCGACCTGATCACCGACCCCAACGTAGACATCGTACACATCGCCACCC